>Ga0214543_1004237_pt1 | contig 27368 bp, 8 predicted proteins | sample CNSS2metaG_FD_160094 | JGI IMG/M metagenome (GOLD analysis project Ga0214543, IMG submission 160094) | Root nodule microbial communities from cowpea collected in UCLA plant growth center, Los Angeles, California, USA - CNSS2 | ecosystem: Host-associated > Plants > Roots > Nodule | place: USA... | reverse complement strand
TATATATATATATATATATATATATATATATATATATATATATATATATATATATATATATATGTTTCTAACATGGTTTTATGCTGATAACAGATGCTGTCAATGAGAAATGGGTTGAGTTTGCATCCTATGTTGTTTCCAGAAGGTTTGCAACCCCCGCAATTTTCTCAGATGAGGATGGATTCAAGTGAAGAAAACAGGTGTATCCCTTCAAACACTACTACTACTCTCCCTATGCAGCAAGAAAACACCATACCCTATTCATCCAATTTGCGTAACAAAGAAATTGTGGCAGATCAGCCATCCATGCCCACCCCATCATATATATTCAACTCACAAACTTCCTTTAGATTGGAATCTCATATTCCTGACAATTTAACATCATTTCAACTCAGAGCTTTTTCTGAGGTTAGCTCACTTTTTACTTACACATTTAGTTAAAAGTATAAAGATATTCATTTTTACATTTTTCCCCTTTTAAATTACAAAACAGATATGCAGAGAAGACATACTGCAGCACCAACATTTAAACGCAAACCATTCAGATACCAATCCATTAGGTTGTTCTCAAGGTGATAATTTTTTCTTTCCAGAGAAATTATCGTAGCTGTTTCATTGGGAAATAACAATCTCGAACTAATTGAACTGTTCCCTCCTTACAAATTGAATTAGGCACATTGGCTACTGCATCATCAGTTTCCTTTGATGTCCAAAAATCTGCAGTTAAAGACAACAGCTCTTTGGGAAACTGCATCCCTGGAAGTGATCAATCTGAACTACTAGTCTTGAGAAATAGTGAGCCCAACATTATTCTGACCCAGCGGTTAAGTCGGTAATTGGAATGTTATGAACTGTAAATCTCAAAAGTTTTTAAATTGTTTTACTGGTATGAGATTTTATAAGACTGTAGATGGGGGCAAAACGCCGCAATGATAACTGGTAACAAGACTGAAAAATCAGATTTTAGTTTGAAGTTTCAGATTTTCATTGAAATTTGAATAGATTCCCAAAATAGAGTATAAAAGCACCAATGTGTAGGTATAATTTATTATTTAAATGTAAAATAAGTGTGCTAGAGAAAATAGTAAAATCAATGAAGTTATTCATTACACCGATTTTATCAAATTAGTAGGGGAGTTTTTCCGTGCACTTCCAAAAATTTCTTAAATTCTCACTTTGTCTTCCATTAGAAATAAATACATTTTTTTTTATCTCTAATTGTTCCACACCAAATTTTTTTTCTCTTATATCGACATTCCGATACTTTATTTTTATTTTTTAAATTTTTTTCCCGTTATGGATATCAATATTTAGTGATATATTTTTTTTATTTATAGAAGTCTGCATCCGGGGTTTGGTTTTGTTTTACAGATGTTACATTCGGTACTTTTTTATGTTAAGGATGTCAACATTTGGTGTTGTATTTTTTTTACGGATGTCAACATTCATAAATAAATAAAAAAATAAAAAAAAATAAAGTACCAGATATCGACATCTATAAAATAAAATCACTGAACATTTGTAGATGAAAAAATATATAATACCCGATATGGATATATATAATGGACAAAAAATTAAAAAAAGAAATAAAGTATTGGATGTTTACATATGTAAAACAAAATAAGGTATCAGTAGAAGAAAAAAACTTGGGGTTATGAACATCTGTAGAAGAAAAACAGTTGGGGTTATGACATTGTAGAAGAAAAAAACTTGGGGTTAGGTTAATTAGAGAGAAAAAAATGTATTTACTTTTAATTAAGAGTCAGCAAAGTAGAAATTAAAAAAAACTGGAGGAGGAGAAAAAAATATTTGGAGGTGCAAATAGAAACCCCCTTGGAAGGGTTCTAAACTTAAAATTGGGCTATATTTAATATTCTGCTGTTGAAATTTCTTTCAAGATCTGTTCCCTTTCCTTCTCATATGTTAACATGCAATTTCATATAACTTAACTTCAAACTAAAGCGACTTAAGATCTAAATTCGACAATACTTATATTATAACCCACAAACATATTTTACAAACAATCTTAACGGTTGAAGAAGAGTTCTTTCCTCTGACACTAAAGTCAGTTATCATAATAAAAGTGTGGATAATATTTGTAACTGTGACTCTTGTATTACACACTTCCTTTATAAGAATATTTATTTACATTTACTGAAATTCATAAAACTATAGAAAATAACCACTGAAATTCATAAATGATAATGTCTGCATATAATGAAATGGATCTATGTGAAGAATTTCTAAAATATTATTATTATTTCTATAAAGAACGGTATTTAATAAAAAATTGGAAAAAAGTTAATTATTTTCATTTACTTTTGAGCACTCTTTTATTTCTTGATATTCAAATGAACTTTGTTTCCTCCACTGCACGAATTTAAAGAATTTAAGACTTTTATGGAAACTGAAAACTACATGAGGTAAACATCCCCACCAATATATAGCAGTATTAAGAAGATAGATTCATAAAATTTTCTTAATACCTTCTATTAGAATTATAATATATATGCTGTGGTAGTGGTACCACTAATATATTTGGTTTTCTTGAATTTTAAGAGGTGTATAGATGAATAATAATAAATAAATAATAATTATTGGGTTAAAATAATGACTCTCTTGTATTCTCTGGTCTTGGGTTTATCATTGTTACAACCATCAGGAATGAGTATATAATGATGGATAGATATAATGGAAGGAAAGTAACAATGTACCGTGGGTTAAGGAAACAAATCTCTTAGTATTATTTACTGTTGTAAAAGAAAGAAATCTAGGAGAAAGGTTACTAATAAAAGCAACATACATAATATTATTTAGGTTAAAATACTTTTTTTTTTCCAATTTTCGTCAAGTTTTGTCAAATAAGTTCTAATTTCGGTTTTGTGTTCAAATAAATCTCAATTTTCGTTAATTTTGTTCAATTGGGTCTTTTTTTCTAACATCGTTTAAATCATTAACGGTCATGATCAGTGACTGTCACATGTTACTTCGTAGTTTTTATTTTATTTTATTTTATTTTTTTTTTTTAAAATGTCCACGTGTCAACCTAGTAGCGTGCCATGTGTCAAAGTCAATGTTCTATATTCAATTTATTCCCTATATTTGTTATTTTTGTTCAATTTAGTCCTAATTTTGTTTAAAATTGACCAATTTTGTCCATATCGAAGATGTGACCAAATTTAATTTTTATATCAAAGTTATGATGATGTGAATTTTAATATAAAAATTAAATATGGTTTCAATTTAGAGAGAGACCAAATTGGTTCATGTTAACAAAAATTGAGACTAAATTGAACAAAAATAAAAAATATAGGGACCAAATTGAATATAAAATATTGACTTTGATATGTGGCACATTGTTGGGTTGACACGTGGACATTTAAAAAAAATTATAAAAAAATTATAAAAAAAAATTAAAAAAAATCATGAAGTGACACATGACAATCATTGTTCATTGTCGTTAATGATTTAAACAGTGTTAGCAAAAAAAAAGACTCAATTGAACAAAATTGACAAAATTAGGACCTATTTGACACAAAACCAACATTAGAACTTATTTGACAAAGATTGGGACCAAAAAGGTATTTTAACCTATTATTTAGTATTGTAAAAGAAAGAAACCTAAGAGAAAGGTTGCTAATAAAAGCAAAATACATAGAATACGAAGAGACGATATAGAATAGAGACAAAATTCACACCCTTTCCTTGTGTTAATAAAATATAAGTTTAGAGTCAAAAAAAAAAGTTTTGTTCCACCCACGATCGGACCGCTAACGGATCACTCATTTATAGACTCACACATGAGATGTTTATACCTCGACGTGAGAGGGGTATGTTGGAAGTCCCACATGGATTAGAGATAAGACAATTTCTATATAAGTGGAGTGCAAACCTCACCTTACAAGCCAGTTTTGTGGAGTTGAGTTAAGCTTAAACTCCACTTCTAAATGCCATCTGATCCTTTTATCAAACTTCATGCCGACAAGGAAACTCTTCTACCAGATCCTTCTTCCTTTCGGTGTCTGATTGGACAATTACTTTACTTGACTAACACTAGACCTGATATTAGTCTTGTTGTCCAACAACTTAGCCAATTTGTCTCTTCTCTGCGTGAACCACATATGTAGCAGGCTTTACATATCATTTGGAACTTAAAACATGCTCATGACTATGGCCTTTTGTATAAATCCAACATCTCTCTTATTCAGACTTTTTCTGATTCTGATTGGACAACATGTGCCACTACCTGACTTGTTTCACGATCTTCTTCTGAGGCTGAGTATCGCACTTTTGCATCCCTGGCATATGAACTACAATGGATTCAATACCTTCTTCAGAATTTGCATTTTTCTGTTCTTACTCCTTACACTGTCTTTTGTGACAACAATTTCGCTATTCACATTGTCAAGAATCCCACTTTTCATGAAAAAACCAATCATATAGAACTTAGTTGTCACATTATTCGATAAAAGCTTGTTGATGACCTTATCCACCTTCTTCATGTTTCTTCTACAAAAGCTTGGGAACTTTGATGGCCTTGTTGATGTCACATTATATATCTTCTGCTTTTATTTATATTAATAGAAATATCATATATTTTATCCTCTTTTATTATTATGAAATATTTTGTTTTATTAGGTTTTATTTTTTCCTTTTATATGATGGAACATTATACTCTATATATTAAACAAGATTCTAATAAATCAGTAAGTAAATTCTCTTTGAGTTGTTTTAACCAAACACCCTTTGTATATATTTTTGTACACATTCTTTCTTCTCATAGTCTATAAATTAACACATGTGATCATGTGTCAGCTGTATCGATGTTTTTTTTCTACTATTAGCTTCCAATTTTATCCTTGTCTCCATTTCTGATATAATAACACAGTCTCAATTATAGCCAAAACGCAGTAGTAGAGATTACCAAATGTATTAAGAAACTTAAGAAAAAATTGCAAACATATATAGCATAAGGAGATAAATTAGTTGCGAAGTCAAAACCCAACATTGTATGTGGAATGGTATTAAAATAATATTAAACTATTAGAACATAAAGTAGGATAGTTAACCCAAAAGCTTAGGTTATTGCGATTTTTGTTACCCTTACTTCTTTAAGTTTCAATGTAGCATTGAGAGGGGTATATATATATATATATATATATGTTGATAAAAGTCTTGTGGTCCGGTTGCAAAACTTGTACAAGGTAGTAAACATGTTGGTTAACAAGATAGGAATTAGATGTGGTTCCGTAAAATGAAAATTAAAAAGAAAGTAAGAATACCAAACTTATTAAGAACCTTGACTTGGAATTAAAAAAGAAAAATAAGCAAATAATGGTAAGGAGAGGCCCCATCTTCTAATACTGCAAATAATAAAGATGAAGAATTACAAATAGTTGAGAAAGAAAACTCGTTACATAATATTCAATACCAATAGTGAAAAATAAATTAATAAGATCATGAATATTTTAAAGTAATCTTGATTAAATCAACAGGATATAATTTTATTTATTTAGGTTTAATGCAAGTTGCAACAAAATAAAGTATAGATTAAGAGTTGATCATCTTTTAATCATTAAGCTTAATGCTAATTGTTTTGTTAAGTTACATAAGAAATTAGGGCTTATAAAAGGAATTTAGGTTTTTTTCATCTAAGAAATCAGGGTTTTGGATAAATTTGATGATTGATGTTGAAAGTCGAAATATTTTATTGAATATCAGAGAAAGATGTTAGTGAAGTCTCATACTTGAGGGGATTGTTAAGAGTGTGGGTCTAAGTCTCGTATTGTCTAAAAATGAAAAAGTATAGTACTATATAAGGATAAAGACCCATAAATTCAATGTCTTAAGATTTTTGATTGAGAATGATGTCCATGTCTTATATGGTTAGACTCAAGTTTCATAGGTATTATATCTCCCAAACGAACTTCTTCCTCTTTAAACCTATCCCTCAACCTATTTGTTTACTTATTTTTTCATATTTTAATTTCATAATTAATCTTAAAAATTACAAGCATTTTATATCAAAGTTTTATAGTTTAATTAGTATATATAGTAATAATTTGTTATTGCGCTAGTCTTTTAGAAAAAAAATATACTTAAACTTTTCATTTTATATTTGTACAATTTGCCATCTTTGTCAAAGTCTTAATAGTCAGAATATTAAATCAATCTTACTAAATTTATTAGTGAATTCAATTTAGATTTGATCTAATTCAAATTAGATTAAGAAAAATCCAAATCTAGTTTATTTAATTAAAATAGATATGAAGTATAGATTCAATGTATTTATTGAATTTAGATAGGATATAAATTGAATTTTGCAAAATCTCATTATTCATGACTACCTTAAAATTTAGATATAAGAGGAATAGATTTAGATATATTATATCAATAGTTACCGAACAAAGTTACGAAAAATCTATAAAATCATAATTCCCTCGTTATTCTCCAACTACTGCTCAGATATTAAATACTAATAAAAAATCACTTTATGATAGATAAATAGTGGATTAGAAAAGATTTCAAAGCTATTTATGTTAAAAATAAAAGAGAATAATAGTATTTTTCAACACTTTCTATAGTCCAACCAAAACATTTTCAAACAAAATTTCATGACTATTTAATCCGAAATGAAAATAAACTTATATTTCTTTGATTTGTTTTCATATTTAAAGTTAATAATAAAGGTTTTCAAATTTAAATTAATAATTTTAATAAATTTGTATGTCCATTAGATAAAATAATCTATACACACTATTGAAAAAATTCATATTTTCTGTCAATTTTATTTTAAATTTTTTTAGGAAATACTTATAAATTTTATTATGAAAAACAATTTGCAGAAAATTGGTGTCAATATTTTTTGTAAATTTTTTTGTATAAAACATTTTTCACAATAAATTTTGTAGAAAATACTTACTAATTTTATAATTGTGTAAAAAATAATTATTTACGAAGAAATTACTTGTCAATTAAGATTATTAAAAATAATAGCAGAAGATTTTTTTTTCTTACAAAGTTTTTAAATAATTTTGCAAGAAAAATATAATGTAATATAAAAAATAGTAATAGTAACATGTAAAATATGAATGATGAAATTATAGAACGAGAGTATCTCCTCAACGAGCTATAATAATACAGCCAACCAAACAATTAGAAATAAATGCTAGTACATATTTGTTGCATTTGTATCATTATCGAGTGTTTATTTTAGTCTTTATATTTAAAAAAAAAATGGATCTTTTAAGTTTCCATTCCTACAACTCCATCTCTTGAAAGGCACAATGAAGAATTTATGTTGTGCTGCGCCTACCCTTGACATTCTCCATTAAAGAACTGGAATTGAATGTAGGGCGTGTTTAATGCGATGAAAGGACCAAGCAACTCTGACACGAACCTAAAACTCCGAATTCAAAAAGCAAGAAAAAAATGCAAAGGAGATATAATCAATGCAATGGGGTATCAGAATTTAGAAAAAACAAGAAAAAAGTTTCAAACTTTACTCTATCTTCTAGTCTTTGGTGGTGCAAATCTTTTTCAAGTCTTTATCTTCTGATCACAACAAGTCGAAAAAGAAAACTAATCATTTTAACTTTTCTGTTTTCCATCTATTCAACTGTCTTCTTGTTAAGACGTCCCAATCCCTAACAAACGTTGCTCATAGTCAATTCAATACAACTTATTCTTTTCTTCTTAATTATTTGCCAAAAATTTTCTTTTTACCTAAATTTGACGGAAAACATGTTTACGTGTAGAATAAGGTTCAGGTTCAAAGTTTACTACAGCTAATAATATCATGCACTTTGGACAGTAAGGAGTCAGTTCTCGAGGGGTGAAAATGGCTTCACCTAAATCATATATTTGAAATATTGTTTGTTTTAAAAGTTATGTTTTATAACAGTTTTATTGTTAAAAGACATTTGGTAGAAGGAAGAATAAAGAAATATGTAAATTTTCTTAGGTCTTCACTTTGTGAAATTATTAGATATAGTAGAAATAATTTTTGTTTAATTTTAATTCATTTAACCATAATACTTTCTAACTTTTATTTTCTTAAATATTTTTTTCAAATACTAGTACAAGTAAATTTTTAGAGAAACCATGAGATTACAAATCCAAATTTGGAATTAATTTTTCGTTCTTTTGATTTGAAAAATTCTTGTTAAAACTATTCTGTTCAAATATTTCTACCTAGACTACTAGAATGAATACATTAGAAAAGAGTAGAATGTCCTAGAATGCATCTGAAATTGAAATAAATTATCATCTAAATGGTTTATAATTGTTAGTTGTATAAATAAAAATCTCTAACAATAATTAAAAATGGACTAAAATAAATAAATTTTAACTCTATATCGATTAAAACATTGGTTTTAAATTAAAAAAAAAAAAAACACGAAAAGTGATCTTAACTAAATTTGAAAATGCTAAATATTTTTAATATTATTTTGGGAATAATGTATGCTTATTCTCAAGACCGGATACAACTTAGAGGCATCTAAGGATGTCTTTCTTTGAGGTATGGATTTGAGAGAGAATATGAAAATGAATTTGTTTGGATTTAAGTGAATGAATTTGTGTGTTTTTTTGAATGGATTTAGAGGATGAAGTGAGTGGATTTGGAAATAAGTTGTATGAAAGTTAGTAAAAGATTTGATTAATGTGATAGATAAAATAAATAGAATTAGAAAATTACCAAAATACCCTTGATGAAAAAAGAGAATGATTTTGTAATTTGATGTTATAAAAATAATTACAAATAATTAATACGAATTAAAAAAATAAAATTATATGAAATTTAAAAATAAAAAATTTAAATTTTTATGAATATAAAAAAATTATACAATTAAATTAAAAAAAAGTTATATAATTAAATTTCAAACAAAATTATACAAAAAAAGTTAAAAAAAAAACAACACACACGACACCGATTACGTAACCGGTATCACTTTCCTCTTTGCACAGGCACTGGTTACGTAATTGGTACCACACACACACAATGCATCCCGCACCGGTTATGTAATTGGTGCGCATCCATTCCATGAGCCCACATCCACCACCATGTTACTCCGTCACATCTACGACATTACTCTCCCACCACACCCCACCACGACCACCATCTTCCTCCCTCACCACCCACACCAGTCCCATTTTTCTACACTACTCATAAGCCCACACTACACACCGATGCATTCAATTCATGCACATCCCATATCTGTTTTTGTTGTTACAGTGAAGTAACACCACCACACCTTCAAACAAATTAAACAGCACGGTGGGTGGAGCAACTCACGTGTTTAAAAAATAAGGGCAAATCACTTCTAAATCATTTCAGTTTTGGATGAATGGATTAAACCTCCCATTTCGCAAATCCACGCTCGTAATTCACTCCATATCACATAAAAGGAACACGGTGAAAATATCAAATCCATCATCCCAAATGCACTTAAATAGTACCGTCGCACAAAACAAACAGTGCATTAAACTCAAGCCTATGCATAGCCACAAATTATACTTAAAAATAGATAAAGAGATAATTCACATAAAATAAAATACAAACTACTCATATTTCGAAACTAAGCTTGGATAGCTAACTGAACTTGACACACATAGAATATGATTAAGATATCTTATGAAAAATTTATTAATGACAAATTAACTAATAATGACCTAAAGATAAAAGCCATATTTACTTCTATTTTATCTCCATTATGATATTTTATCTCTACCCTCTATGACAGAAATCACACTGACCCAATTCACCAAAAATATGCAGAAAATGTCTCAAAAATCTTTGACCCCGGCATTCCACATCAAGAGAGAAAGACATGGGACAGAAAGGAAATATGTTTTTGACAAGCACTTGTACCGATTGACAAACACTTTATGATATTTTGATTATTAAAAAATTAATTTTTATATTTATAAAGAAAGAGAAAGATTAAAAAGAAATACATTCGATATCAAATATTTTTAAAAATTTATTGGTTATCACAATAATAATAGATAAAAAATAATAAAACCTTTCAACTTAAATAGAGAGAAAAAAGAAACATCAATCAATGGCTTATGAGAAGAACAACTGCAACCTTTTCAAAAACTGAACCTGTACACAAATCTTTAGACTAAAATGTGACTGAAACTTGTTGAGTTTAGGAATTTTACAGCATAATCTTGAAGAAAAGAAAAACAAAGAGCTTGAACAATCTAAAACTGTGTTTTTTATTTTTTCTTGAGGAGACCGAAGAGAAGAGGTTGAGGAAAGTAAGAACCTAGAAAGAATTTGTAAGGATGTGGAACTGATTTTCCCTTGCTGTTGTAGAGAAATCATAAAAAAGAGTGATGAAATAGAGGGGTGGAGTGGAGAGAAAGAGGAAGGAAACCAAGGAATAAAAAGAAAAAAAGCTTAATTACTCGAAATATACGCCATTTGGTTCTAAAATTTCAAAATGATATTTTGTTTCAATTTAGTACTCAAATTTGAAATTGTGCATTAATGTAGTACACTCTGTTAATTTTGTGCAAACGCAGTTAATGGTATCACGTGTCAACATTTTTTTTTTTTTTTTTTATTTTTTTAATTCTTTTTTAATCTTTTAAAAAACAAATTTTTTTTTCACATGTCAAATTCTTGGTGTGACACATGGCATTGTCCGTGACATGTGGCAAGGTACATGACAAGTGTCATTGTCTTGATTTCAATCTAGTTCCCACATGTGTCTATTTGTTTCAATTTAACACCCATATATGTTTATTTGTTTTAATTTAGTACCCGCTCTATTTCTTTCAATTTTGTTCAATTTTCTTTTTCAAAATAGAGAAATATTATCTCTCTTTTAAGACAAAATTTATTATTTATATAAATATTGTCTCCATTTTAAGACAAAATTTACTATTTATATAAATGTTATATTGATATTTGTTACTAAAAATGACTTATAAAATTAAGTATTGAAATTTATATTAAAGTTAATGATAAAAGTCATGAATAACAAATTTATGTTTTGTTACATTAATATTTATTATACTCATGAATAACAAAGTGTTGGTAAATTTGTTATTCATGACTTTTATCACTAAACTTTAATATAAATTTCAATACTTAATCTTATAAGTCATTTTTAATAACAAATATAAATATAACATTTATATAAATAATAAATTTGGTCGGGAGACACAATATTTCTCTATTTTGAAAAAAAAAATTGAACATAATTAAAACAAATAGAGCGGGGACTAAATTGAAACAAATAAATATGAGTACTGGGAACAAATAGATACCTGAACTAATTTGAAATCAATGACACTTGGCAGGTACCTTATCACGTGGCAGTACCTTGTCTTAGAAGTACATTTTGTGAAACAGTCCTCCCTATCTGATAGAAAAGATCCCATAATCCTAAACCGATATTACCTGAGATCGGAAATCCCAAGTTTGTCTATGAAAAATATAACTAATTATATTAGTGTCGTTTGCAACAAAATAACGGAGTGTACTACATTGATGTACAATTTTGAATTTGGATAAACAAACTTAAAAGTGAGTACAATTTTAAAATTTTGGAAACAAACTGAATATATGATGAGTAATTAAGTAAAAAAAACAATTTAAAAAAAGTAATTGAAAAAGAAAATTTCAAGATACTGTCATCATATAACTTAACGGAAAGAACAATATCTCACAATTTTAAACAATATTAAAAATGAAAAAAAAATTAATTAAATATTTACTTTAAAAAACGAAAGTACTATATAAACTTTTTATATTTCATTCAATCTCTAAAGCCTTAAATATAATATTAGAAACATTATTATTTTGTTGATAATCTAAACTATTTTTACAGTGATAGTAACAGAGCGATGGTTGATTAGATTATATTTTGTAGAGTTATAAAACAAGATTCCTAAAGCTTTTTAACCTCTTTTTGGCTTTTGGCAGTGCAACGAACACTGCACTTGACCTCGAGAATACACAACAACTAACCAAGCTGCTTCTATCTGTCTTATTCAACCTTTCTCTGTTCTTGGTTCCTTCATCCAAGTTCAAAGTTCAAAGAGTCTGGGCTTAGACCAAGGACTTGCTTAGGAGTATTGTTCTAAGAAAGTATATGCCACTTTCTCTCTCCTCTCTCCGCCGCAGGTCCCCTTTTCGTGCGTGACGCTCACGCTTGCATTAGAACCAACTATATAAGTAGAACGCGCGCGAGGTGATAAACTAAAACAACGCAGGGCAACTAAAAACCGTAAACAGTAAAAACAGAGACCACACAAGGACTGATTCTCGCAGCAGAGAGTGCACGAGCGCGAGAACCCTAATGGAGGCGAAGGAGAACGGAGCGAACAAGAAGCCTTCCAGTGGCGCCATAGACGGACCTACGAATCCGATGGTTACGCCTCTGCTCACAGATCTCTATCAATTCACCATGGCTTACGCCTACTGGAAAGCTGGCAAGCATCAAGAACGTGCTGTGTCAGTATTCGTCGTTTTTTTGTTTTAGTTTGCGTTTTGTTTCCGATGAAGTGCATGTGAAATTGTGAATAATAGTTGTCGTTTTGTGCTTCTGCTGTGTTGAGAGCTTTCATTATCTTCTGTTGGGATTAGTGTTTGATTAATCTGTGGCTGCATAATGGTTATTCTTTTCGGCGTTTTAATCACTGTTTTAATTTTGGAATGCATGTGTGTGTTTGTGAGGAGATTGGATCGTGTTTCCTTTCAGGTTCGATTTGTATTTTCGGAAGAGTCCGTTCGGTGGAGAGTATACCGTCTTCGCTGGTTTGGAAGAGTGCATAAGATTCATAGCTAATTTCAAGCTCACTGAGGAGGAGATTGATTTTGTCAGGCAAAGTTTATCTTCCTCTTGTGAGGTAAAGTAAATTATGATACTTGTTATAAGTGTAACTTCCTTGTTTTGTTACTATGGTTAGTAGGATGGTTTAAGTGTAAAGATTTGAAGTTTCCTTATACCGGGAATTTAGGTGTAACATTATTTTCAATAATAGGAAATGATGTAGGTAAAAAGCAGAAATTTTATCCTTAATGTCAACTGTGTCAGAACTTTCAACTAGATATACTGGAATCTAACTTTAGGATATCTACAGGATAGAAAGAATTGAAGGTTTTTGTTTCTTTTTTAAAAACAGATTTGGGCCATGAAAATCTGAAATAATATGTCTGGTAGTTGGGTTTGCTTCAATTCTGTGGAAAATTTAATACTGCTTGCAGTTTTATTTAAATTCGCACTTCGAAATATTCTGACTTGTTAATAATAATCAATTAAATCTAGGATGGATTTTTTGACTATCTTAGAGGAGTTGACTGCTCTGATGTTGAGGTGTATGCTATTCCCGAGGGAACAGTTGTTTTCCCCAAGGTTCCCCTTATGAGAGTTGAAGGCCCAATTGCTGTGAGTACTTGCCCGCCATTAACTACCATACTTTAATAGTGATCTGCTTTCAAAGATGACCAATTTCTTAATTAAATTGACTGTCGTATTGTTCAGGTTGTTCAATTGTTGGAAACACCTTTTGTGAATCTAATTAATTATGCATCATTAGTTTCTACTAATGCTGCAAGGCATCGTCATGTTGCTGGAAAATCCAAAACTCTTCTGGAGTTTGGATTGCGAAGGGCTCAGGTTACGTAGTTTTTATTGTAGTAAATTTTGGGATAACTTAGCTTCTTTGATATTCATTAAAAGATTTTTTTTTTTTTAATTTAGGGGCCTGATGGTGGAATAGGAGCATCAAAGTACTGTTATATTGGTGGATTTGATGCAACAAGGTATTATCAATTATGCAATGTAGTTCTAGCATGGTTTTGCGACATGGTCTGTTAGTTTGTACATTGTAATTGGATCTAAACTAAATGTTTCCCATGTGCTAGACTTTTTTTTAGCATGATTCAAATAACTTTGGTAAATTCATGATCAAGGCCCCATTTTCTGTCACATAAATAACGCCATCAGGTTGCAAGCAATAACTTATGAGTGATTTTGAAAATTAATAAGTACGAGAGAACTTGAATGCAGGGAAAGGATTAAAATTTTAAATTACTTATTGATGTTCTTATATCAGTATTTCTTTGTTGTAGTTATTGTGATGAAACACTTTGGTTTGGATGGCCTAAAACCTTGAACTGACTTTAGCTCCATTTCATAGTGCAATGCAGAACTTGAAATTATTTATTATTATTATTTTTTTCTTACTGTTTTAAGTTTGATTGCATAGAGATGTTGGTTACAAAGTTTTGTAGATTGTTGTTGTGGAAAAAACCCATAGTTTGCTATTCCTTTTCAGTGTTATTTGCACTTCTACTTTTTTATCTTTTGTCATTGTAATCACCCTAGGAATATTGAAGTACTTAAAGTTAAGTACAACTGGATAGAGTAGACAAACAATAAAAATCATATTACTGAGAGATGGCCTACACAAGTTCCCTTGTACCCATTACTTATATGTGATAAGTGAAGTTATTGACCTGCAATTTAAGTTGATCAAGTCAGACTTTGTTTGCACAAAATGGTAAGATATGAGATTTTAATAACTCGAAAGTCACTCAGGTTTCATATTATAACCCTAGATTTCGGGGCATTGTGCTCAAATTGAATGATCAGGGAAAATTTGCATTTTTGGGGAAGGGGGAGGTTGGCTGTTTTATTTTAGTTTGGTGAATATTTTTGTTTCTGACTTTTTCTAAGCTTGATTCTTTCATAAACTGCCTTTTTCATGTGTCAATAGCAATGTTGCAGCTGGAAAGTTATTCGGGATACCGCTTCGTGGTACTCATTCCCATGCATTCGTTAGTTCTTACATGGTGCGTAACCAATTTACTGAATTTTGTGACATATTTGGTTAATGATCATGTAAACAATTTCTAATAAGTATGCTTGTTATTTGTAAAATATAATACATATCCCCTATGTAGATGAAAGAATATAGTTTCTGTTTAAATTTTTCCTTTCAACATGTCTAAAGGCACTAAATTGTATTTGATTGTTTGTTATAACAAAGATAGTTGGAAATTTGTCCCGGAAGAATACACTGATTAGTGGAGAGGCACTGCTATGTAGTTCAGTGTGAATATGGTTTTAAGTCATAACAATTAAAGTCATTTCAATTTGTTTATATGCATTTATGAATCTCATTTGAGATTACAAAAATGTAGGTCTAGGAAGATAAAACATTTACACTATGGATCAAGATTGGAGTGTGACAAGTGCAATTGTATAATTCAGAGGGATCATATGAAAGTTTTGTCCTATTCATTTTCCAAAATATTACGCAGTCAGATCAGATTCCATAGAGTCAAAGTTTGAGTTTTTGACTTTGACCATGAAACTATGAAACACCAAGGTAGGTCCCCTTAAAAAACAGTTGCCAAGTGCACAAAAGGCTCCCTGCCCGGGGATCTAGGGAGCGGAGTTGTTGCAGTCTTACCCTGCTGTTGTTTCCTGAATCTGTAATTTGTAGATCCCATTTTTTATAAATTTGGAGCTTTTGTCCAAAATCTGGCTTGTAATTTCTAGCCGCCTTTATATATTATTTATGTTTATTGTTTTATTGTAGTTTATATGCTTAAAGTAAATGAGGTACTTTCTGTTATTTTCGTTTGCTTACTCTTTTTTGTGTACATTTGTGCAGAACCTTGACGAGATATCAGACAAATCACTTCGCAGAAAAGATGGTTCAAGTACATGTGATGATTTTGTTATTGTGGTTCAAACATGGCTGAGCAAAATTCAGGTTCCATGATACAACATTTACATCCTTAATGTTGTTTTTCTGCCATAGTTGTGAATTATCTCCTGTTTATATTTTTTGGTGTGTTTATTTCTGCGGGGGAGCATGGTGTGTTCAGTCTCCACGCAAGGTTTTGGGTGGATTCATGTTTTATTCAAGCTTTGAGTCTAAGGTTTTTTATCATTAGTTGGCGTAGAAAGCATTCCCAGAATGATGTCATCCTAACAAAAAGGTTTGGGGTAACTGTGCTACACATGATTTTATTTTATGCGATTGACATACATGAATTATGGAGTGTTTTGATCCTTCACTGGACATTCTACACAGGAAAAAATTATTCTACATATGAAGTTTGAATATAATCATATAGCCTGGATAACCAGAAGATTAATACAATAGAACTTTATTGAATAGGTATACATCAAATAAAGTCATTCCTAATATGATATAGGTATATTAGATCTTGATTTTTTTAAAGATATCATTAATATATTATTTTATATTTCTATTGTTATTATTCTTCATATGTATTTTGGGCTTAGTCCATATTTTCTTTATTATAAATACAACTTCTATGTGTATTTTGAGATTAATCTCAAACTTAGTTTCACTATATTTAATAATTTTCATGTGTGCTAATGTTTTCCCCACTTTCTGAAAAAAAAAAAATGAATAAGCATTTCATGCCAATGCTTTAAGCCATCACTCCGTTATTTGTTTAGCATTTGCGCTCTTACAAAATCAAAGATGGATTTACCAGTGAATATACTTATATGTACCCTCTCTGCAGTTATCAAATGGTGTTTTTGGTGAGACCAATCAAAGCGAGTTGGCAGCATTCACATCGTATGCATTGGCATTTCCTGATAATTTTCTTGCCCTTGTAGATACATATGATGTAAGTATACTGATTTTCTAGTTCTTAAAATACCATCATTATATATAATCTATTTTACCTGGAAATGTCTGATGGTTATGGGTAAATCTTGTTTTCCCCTCATTTATGTCTTGTGAACTAGTTCTGGTTTTTCCATGAAGATGCTGTGATAAACAATAAAAGTGGAAACTGATACAAGCTAAAAACGAATCAGTTATGGTATCTTTTATCAATTTGACTTTGAGACGCAATTGATAGGTGATTTAGATAACTGGGAAGATGAGTGAATTGTCGTGTGCTTATAAATCTCTGCGTATGTATTGGAGGTAACCCAACCCTTAGTTGCCCTTGCTCCTAGGATATGCATAAACTTTAAGTTGCAAATTAGTCACATGAATTATCTCCTTTTATATTAAGATTTAGATTAGCTATGTATTTAACAGATGTGTGGATGGGTAGGTAGTGTTGTGCTCAATACTCAGAGACACTGATCACTGGTCAGTGTTCCTTCAGTTTTCAAATAGAGTATAACTCTACTGAATGGATCGTTCTTATGCAACAGAGGTACAAAGTCCAGGCTGGGTGAATAGTGTTGCAAATCATACCTAAGGTGCATAAGTGATGCCATACCTATTTTACTCTTGAATATTGCAACACATATTGCCCTCCAACTTCTGCCTGCCTATTATTTTATTGTATATGCTAACGTTGAAAGTTTGTTAAGCTTTGCAAATGTGCGAACTGCTATATCAGTCATTATGTCATGTCATTATATCAAATGACGGGTTTGCTTTTTTATGGGTTCATTCTGTATTTTTTGTTATGAGTTCAGCTATTTCTTTAGATCATTACATTTGCATTGGTTGACAGGTGATGAGAAGTGGAGTCCCTAACTTCTGTGCAGTTGCATTAGCTCTCAGTGATTTAGGGTATGTCAGGAAGTATTTCATGTTAATATTATATCCGGTTGTATCCCTAAGTTTTACACAAGTATGAATTTCTATTGTAGTTATTGTTCCCTTGTCCCTGTTGTTTCTTAGTTGGTAGGTATACAAAGTTTTGTTTTCTTTTCCAAATGAATGAATGAAAAATTATATCATGTGGTAGTATCTGCATAGATGTTCTGGGAGGAATTAATAGCAGTAGTAGCCACCAGTCTAGAAATATGGATGTAATGGCAATCCTCATTAGGATTTGATTAGGATGTACTGGATGCAATATCTAAACTCGTAGTTGCAGTTGGTTGGTATTTTTAGCATTAATGCAAAATTTTCCTGAAAATTTTATTAAATGGGCTTGCTTATGAATAATGTTTCCACAGTTATTAGAAGCACATTGCCCTGTTCTTGCTATTACATAATTTCTTTATGCAGACTGTGGTGTATATTGTTGCATGTATCTTGTTCGTTGAGAATCCTTTTTCCATGTGCTTGTATTATTTTTTTTTTCCTTTTGGCAAATAATGTTATATTATATGTATGCTATAATGTTATTTTCAAATTGAAGATTACACCAGCCTGTTAATTTACTGCAGATCTCTTCTTTCTCAGATCCTGTTCTATAATCAATAAATTGCACTCCCTCTGTTCTTTTTTATGTCTTAATTTTGAAAAAGAATTGTTTCTTTTTAGAATTTGAATAAAATTTATTTGTTTTTCCTATTATGCCCGTAACCCTTACATTAATTTTTAAATAATTTACACATGCATTTACAGTGTTAGATTGAGAGAGAACGGAGTAAAATAGAAAACTATACAACTATTTTATTAGAATCAAGAAAATTTATTGTATTTCTTAGTTCCGGGAAAAGAACCTTAAAAGACAAAAGGGAACTAAGGGAGTCATACCTTTGGCTTGAACTAGTCTCTTAGTACCCTCATGTTCATTCCCTTAAAAAAGTTATCATTTCCAAAGAATCACATAATTGCCATTCATTGCTGAGCCTTCATGATGTACCGTGCAGATACAAAGCAGTTGGTATTAGATTGGACTCTGGTGACCTTGCATATTTGTCTTGTGAGGTCAGGAAGTTCTTTCGCTCTATTGAGAAGGAATTTGGAGTGCCTGAATTTGGGAAGCTAGCAATCACTGCAAGTAATGACCTCAATGAGGAAACACTAGATGCTTTAAACAAACAGGTAATTATGTCAATGTAAACTGGAGCTTCTGATTTCTGAACTATTGATTCTCAATCAGTGTAACAATTGAGCAGTATCTGTGTTTGCTTTTCGGCGTAGATGTGTTCCCATTGAGTAATTTCAGTGTTACATAAAATTCTTTTATGGCTATTGCACATGATTTGTTGGTTTAAACTTTATACAGATTTTCATTATAAATTTCGCACATCTATTTACATCTACATATCTAGGCTTTTGGTGGAATTAATAAGTTCTCCTGTTATTTAAAATTGGATCTTCAAATGTAAGTTACTGACATGGTTGGATAGTTATTATAATATTTCCCCTCCTCTAATTAAAACAAAAAAAAATTGATTGAAAAAAGGGTACTTTAGTTATGTAATTTAGTAAGTTATAAGAAATGCGAGGAATATGAAACTTTGTTTATTTCACTAATACGGGTGTCCCTGAAAGATCTGTTATAATTTTGGAAAGTTTTGCCTTCAAAATTGCAGTTTTGTAGGATACATATGTTAGTTCTGTGGGCATGTAACTTTCCATATGGAAGTAACATGGTTTCCTACCATGATTGGGATACCATTAATTATTGAGTAACTGAGAATAGAAGTAACTTACATAACTTTACTCACTGAAGTCACAATCTTAATCTCTAAAAATTCGACAAACTCAGGTTAATTTAAACCAACTGAAGTTATCTAACCACAGGACCATGCGGCTGTTTATTGAAAGGGTAGCCATCACTGAGATTGAGGATTTATAATCAGAATTTTATAAAAACTTAGTAAATAAAAGAAGTTTAAAATTGTCAAGGCGTAGGAATACTTTAAATTATCTTATCTGCCCCCTTCACTGTGGTAAATTGCTACCAAGCCAGTGTTTGAAAGGAAAATCAGCATGTAGCTTTAGCCCCAGCTCAAATTCAAAAGCCCATAATAAATATGACAGTGACCAATGCTTAATATGGGTACTGCTAATTTATTGAATAGAAATTGTTAATAGATTTTTCTTCTCGTTGGGATAGAACATTTTCATATCATGGTGGAATCCATCAATAGGATTTTTCTATGTATTAATCTTTTCTGATGATGTGTTGAGGTTTAAAATGAAAACTCCGAGACTTTATATAAATTTACACAGAATATGTAGTTTCATTATCATAAATATTTTATTGTATGGCATTTTCTCTATAGGGTCATGAGGTTGATGCCTATGGAATTGGTACCTATCTGGTTACGTGTTACGCTCAAGCTGCATTAGGTGTTGTTTTCAAGCTGGTTGAAATAAATAATCAACCTCGTATCAAACTTTCTGAAGATGTGTCAAAGGTTTGATCATTCTAAACTGGACATGGTAGTGTAATCGTCTGATTAATATTTATTTTTTATATTTTCTGTTTCTTTGTCTGTATTTAGGTCTCTATTCCATGTAAGAAGCGATGCTATAGGTTGTATGGGAAAGAAGGTTATCCCCTGGTTGACATAATGACCGGAGAAAATGAGCCCCCTCCAAAGGTATTATTTCAATGTTTTCACCAGCATGCCAAGTTGGGATTCTGGTCAATGAGATTTCTTTTTTAGGACTGTCGCCTTGGAGTAGTAGTGTCAAGTCTGAAGAAACTGTCATGCTTTGGTTTAAGCATGTGTTGTATTATCTAAGCATTGAAGTGATTTTTCTTAGGTACAATGATGAAGTGCCTAAAACAGTCATGGGTTTCGTTGTGGGCGGATTAGATGACAAAACTGAATGCACACTTAGTAATGTAGAAGCAACTTTTGATAGAACCTCCAATATTGTTGTTCTGGAAAATTTGGCCATATTCAATTGCTATTCTTCACCCTTTTTGATAATATAAATCCAAATAATGGACCGACTACTTGGCAACATTCTCTCATTGCTCTTAGAATGTAAAGTTCCAGCGTCTTGGCTTGTCAATCTTGCTTCCAAGCGAGTTGGTTTTGCTAGTATAAAAATAAGGCCTAACAATTATTTTATCATCTTTGATTTGTAGGTGGGAGAAAGAATCCTGTGCCGACATCCCTTTCAAGAATCCAAGAGAGCATACGTTGTGCCACAGAAAGTTGAGGAGCTTTTAAGGTGTTACTGGCCTGGCAATTCAGGTGAGAAGAGAACTAATTATTAACTATCGTGGAGATCAGTAATAGCTTATGATATTATTATAAGAAATAATCTTTTAATATGAAGCTAAGCTAGTATGCTTATCAAAAAAATATGAAGCCGGTATGAAAGAGCTTCTGCAATTTAATTTATTTATAAATAAGTTTTAGGTTGAGGAAAATTATTTTTTTTCTTATTTTTCTTTTCTATAAATATTTACGGGATTGTAGCTTGTGAACCTGCCACTTCATTACTCATTTAAAACTACGAAAAGGAAGATATCCTTCCATCTGTAAATCTTGTGGTTGCAAAATGTATTATTTTATGAGTTCTTGAATGAAATGGTTATTTGTCATCTGAAAACTAGGTCGCACTCTAGCATTTATCTACAATTCATATATCAGTGCATTCTGCTCATGATCGTCGTTTTTTTGTTTTCTTTACCATCTTGGTAATTCTTTTTTGAAGATAAAAAGAAAGATACTTTACCAGCTCTGAGAGACATTAGAGACCGGTGCATCAAGCAACTGGAGATAATGCGACCTGACCACATGAGGAGACTTAACCCAACCCCATACAAGGTCAGTGTTAGTGCAAAGTTATACGACTTCATTCATTTCCTGTGGCTCAACGAGGCGCCAGTTGGGGAGCTACAGTAATAAGGCAAATAAGATGGCGAGCCTTGGGAAACCCTATGGGTATGGCAAAAGAAGAAAAAGTCGGAAGAAATTTCTTCATATGGTAATGTATTCTATGCGTTATGACTGTTTCCAAAATAAGTTATCTGTATATTTATAATGGTAGAACCATTATTCTTTCCAGGTCTTGATAATAATAAACCATCCTTATCTTTTATTTCAATGCTTTGCAATCTGATTATTTAGTTAAACTTCATACGCGCGCTCAACAAATCTATCAATCTCAATGTTTTTCTTCAAGGCGTTTTTGCTTACCGAATTTATGCACGTATCACAATTTATGAAAAGAAATCTTAAATAATCAGTCTATTACACCACTACTTTCTATCGCTTCGTACCATCACATAAAACTAGTGAGTTGGGTGAATAGGATTTAGATAAATATATTATTCAATTGACAACAATTCGATTAGTTTGAGTTTGACTGGATTTGATCTAATCGATAATGAAACTTAATATGATTAGATTGGATTAGATTGGATTGAGTCAACTTAATTCAATTTTAATATTATAATTTTAATTATTTATTTTATTATAATATAAACACGTCAAATTAAATAAAACATTGACAATATTATTGTACTTTAAAATTTTGGAGGGTTGATTTAAACAAATTTGGGAGATGTTTCCGTATTCTTTCATTACAAACCAATGATTGGGTTGAAAAAAATGTAATTATATTATGTGCTAAAGTTTCTTAAACCCCTTAATCTAGAGGCAATATAAGTTTGTACTCTCAAGCTTTCCTGTTAGGAGGTGAAAAAAAATCAGTGTTATCATGATAATTAAGACAAGTTAATCCATAAATTAGAAACAATTTGACACCCCTTGCACAAATAATACATTTAACAACCTTATTTATCGTATATAAAAAATCTCTCTACCATTTCTTCGTGTGTAAATTAAATAAAAATAGAAAGAATATATTTAGTTTCTTTTTTAAAATTACACACTTTCTAAACTCTAAATAATTGATTTGATTTGTGTGTGATACACATGACGCTATTGTGGTTCGTGAACTACAATTCTATAAACTAGTTCCTATTTAAATGTTACGAATGAGTTATTCTCTCTCATCTCCCTATTTTCAAATTTAAAATAATCAACAATAGAAAAATCAAAGAATAAGTGTTTTAACTTAAGATAAAAAAAAAAATACACACTTAATTTTATAAGAAAAGACGAGATTAATATGATGGTTTTTGAAATTGTTTTCAAGCATTACATCTTACCCTATCAATTCCTTCTTTACGTGGTCCGATCTTTATAAATTGTTTAATTAAAGTGAAAGGATTTATCTTATTATCGAGTTTAACCTCATGAGTACATTTTCTTCACAAACGTGTAGGTCAAAATATGTTGGTGGTAGAAGAACCTGACCTAATCTATTAAAATAAGGATTAAATATGTTTTTGTTCCCTCAAGTTTTAGTAAATTTTGGAATTAGTCCCTCATCAAAACTTTATACAAATTTAGTCCCTCATCTTTCAAAATACGTGAATTTAGTCCTTTTAACCAAATTTTTTTAAGTTTATTTGACGTTTCAAACGCATTTCATGATAGTATTTAAGTTAACATTGAAACAAAAATGTGTTGAACAGTGTAAATAATTTAAATACTATCATGAAATGCGCTTGAAACGTCAAAAAAACTTAACAAAATTTGGTTAAAAAGACTAAATTCACGCATTTTGAAAGATGAATGACTAAATTGATCAAAAGTTTTGATGAGGGACTAATTCCAATTTTCGCTGAAACTTGAGGGACCAAAAACGTATTTAACCCTTAAAATAATGGTTACATAGGTTGAATTGACAAATCTATTTACTTGTTTTACAATACTAATATGATCAAAACACATGAACGAGTTTGACAGTTGTTTAAATTATAAAATCAAGCAAGAAATTGAAGAACCAGTGAACAATGCACTGAAGATATCTTACTTAATATTTACCTTGTAATAGGAAATGGTGCATAAGCTAAAGAGTTTTACACAAAATGATGGAGAACTATGTCCATGTAGTAGCTAGTTAGAAACCAGACATATATGTCATGAAACCTGACAACCGAAAATAGTACCCTTTGATAAAAAAATAAAAAAAATCCTCAAACGTTTCCATGGACTATAATCTTCCTCTAATGTATTTTGAAGATGCCTTTTCAATCTTTGTTATTATACAAACTTAGCAACCAGTTCTGAAAAATTAAGCAGTGTTATGTTAGTATGGTTTGATACAGTTTTAGCCAAATCAAGAAAGTGGTCATGTTACCCATAAAAATTTCAGCAACTTGAGAGGGGTGTCCACATGAAGTTCTTCCTCCGTCGGTGGCTCTGCTTTTTTTTCAACGGCGACTGGGGGAGCAGCCGCCGGTGGCGGTGGAGAAAGTACAGGCACATCACATTTTCCATATTCGGCATTTTCCTGCATATATTTATAACTTTTCCTTAAAACAATACATTCAATTTCTGGCTTATTATATTTTATCAATATTTCTAAATTTTAGAATATGTTATACTTTTCGATTTTAAAACCACTGCAACAAATATTTGTCATCATAGAAAATTATTTTGGTGTGAATATATCAACAAAGTTATAAGTTTGATTTTATTTCATTTTATTGGATGTGAGATAGAAAGAGAAGTTGGTAATGAACCTTGCAATAGGCAATGTTGTCACATCCGCATGTTAAGTGGCCATTGGCTATGTCAACAGCTTCAGGGGCTCCTCCTCCATCACTCCTCTTTTAACACATATATTATCAATGCAAGTATTTCCAGAAGACAATCAAATTAATTAAATGCAATATTAAAATAATTTAATACCATATAAAAGTCAATGGCAATGAAATTGGGCCACCGATTATCAGCAGCAGCATGACAAGTTTTCAGCATGTTAACTAACGGAGCCGAATTGTGAGCACAAGTCGAAGATGAATTAGCATTACTCAGAAAATAGTTCATCAAAACCAATGACCTTGATTTGGTGTTCATGGCTGGAGATTCTCCACGGTGTGGACAAGAACCATTAACCATTCCGCCATCTCCATCTGAAAATTAATCAAATTCCATATAAACAATCGTACGATTGGGGTTCAATATCCTCACTAAAAATTATGAAACTGACATTGGTTTTCTACAACGTATGTCCACTGATAAGCAATGCCTTCAGAAGATTCTTTAGATGATTTAGAGGTAAAAAGAAGTAAGCGTTGATTCTTCTGAACCATGTCATCGACGGTTGGCCATTCTTCACCGTCTTTGGGCATTCTGGAGAGTGGAAACAAGTAGTTGTTCAACCCAGCATCGTTAAAGACCTTTGAAATCCCCTGGGGAGATGACACGTAGTCTTCAATGAAGATGGTCACAATTTCCGACGGATTTGCTTCAAGAAATGCTTTAACGTCTTTAAGCACCTTTATAGCAGGTTTCTGGCATGCATGCATGCATGCAGAGAAGTTAGAAGAGATTCTACGTTTGACAACAAATTGTGCATAGGAAAGTTATGCTCTTACAAAGGACGTGGCTTCGTAACATTTGCCTCCGAAGGAGTGACACAACCATATGTCATCGTTAAATTCGTACATGTCTAACATAAGCCCACGAACTCCATTCTGTGCAGTGGAAATGAGAAGAAAAAGGAAATTACTTCCAAACATATATGTATTATTTTGAAGTAGTGTAAGTAAAGAATATAGTAAAAGAGAAGCAATAATGTTTCACAGCGAGTTGTTGGGCAACTGAGTCTTCCTGTGTTGTGGTGGTTATAATGATTGATCCTGAGTCCGATTTAACGCCAGATTGAGCAAATGAGTTATGAGTTGTGAGCCATGAATATCTGTTGAACGCCAAACCTTTCACCTAATAACTCCACAACAACATATTTACCACTCAATAATCCTTTCAATTACCATTAACAACACACACAATGCAAAGATACAATCATCTCTTAATTAAAAATGCAGTTTTTAATTCAAATTCACATGATAAATATTTATTAAAAAGGCAATTTGACCGAAAAAATTATATTAAAATTGAAAGAAATTATGAAAGTGGTTTGTACCTTGGAAGTAGGGATTATAGGTTGGGTCCTTACGCATCTAGAGCGGGTATTCCCATTTTCAGCGCATGTTCCACAATTAAGACCACCGTCACATTTCTTATCAGAGCCACAAGTTTCTCCCAGCTGTTATTCGCCAAGAAACTATTCAGAATCATCGTTAACGTTATTCAATAAGATTGCAAATGTAGGTGATATACTATATACTATATGCTTTAAATTAATTACTGCACAAATAATTAGGTATAGACCTTGAGGCAGGAGAAGCCATTAACGAGGGAAAGTGCCAAAAGAACTACCATTGTCACTTGCCTTTGATTCTGCATTAATGAAATTAGAAATTAAGAGATTCATTATTAAATGTAATTGAAAATGAGATGAAATATAAAAAATGCCTTCATGTTGACGGAGGTTTTCCACATTTTTGTTTGCGCTTGAGGGTTGAGAGACGATGAACATTGAGGATGTTATATCCCCGGTCTCTCTGCAATTCCCTCCTTCAACGATCCTTTTCAAAAAAAAAAATTCAGACCTTTTATGGTTTCATTTCATCAATTTATATATTCTGGACTCAGCACAAATGGATTCGTTGGGGGGAGAAAATGTAGGGAATTCGAGATATTGGATTTTAACTTTTAGTTTAGACAATTAAGCTTTCAAACAAAAAAATATATAGTTATATATATTCTTATATTTTGGTCGTTAAAACAAAAAATTATATTTTTTTATTTATTTATATAAATATAGTTTAAATTTGCAGGTTGTAATAATCACATTGTGCCGTGAATGGTGCATCAAATAGTAAATCAATAAAAAAACAATAAACTTTGAACCAATACAATAAAAAAGGACAAAAATACAAATATCTGTCAAAATATTGCTCTTTTCCTCGATGCATCAAAATCCAAGAACAAAATATTGCTCTTGTTTTAACTGTTGCGACACATTATGATAAATTTGATGAGTGGTGAGTATGTGTCGAAGTAATCAACATTTTCAAATTGTATGTAACTTTTGATGACGAGACGTGTCTTGTATGTTCAATATCACTATTAGCAGTATATTTTATATTATAAATAAACCTATTTACCTTCTATGAATTGAAAACCTTTAATATTATATTTTATATTGTTTAATGTTATGTATTGTTGTTGTCTTTAAGAGCGTTGATCATAGTTTTGAGTCATTCATCATTCACATGAAATTTATTTGAAACTAAAAAATAATTTTATATTAGGGGGATTAAGAAAATAATTTTAATTAAATTTAATAAATTAGAAAAAAATAGAAACTAAAATAAATTTTGACGTTAATTTATGTAAATAAAAAAAATAACAAAAAAAAATTAATATCGACATCGTTAGTTTAGTTATCTTTTACATTTTAAAGACTAAAAGAACTTCTTCTTTTTATTTCAGAGGAGTATAAGAAAAATTGACCAAAATTTTAAAAAATTAGACTCGTATTCAACCCATTCATAAATTATCTAAGTTTAGAACACTTTTGGTTCGAAAATAACAATAATTGGCTTGTTATTATTATCTTAAATTAATATTTGATGAGGAAATTAAATTAATTAAATGCGCGTGCATGACGGTATCAATTAAATGTGAGAATGCATGGTGTAGCATCTGATAGATATAACTAAACTAAGTCCAGTTTCGTCTACCATTAATTTCGTGCCACCGGGAAAAGCTTCGTAAACAGTAAAAAAAGGAGAAAAAAAAAAAAAAAAGCAATGG
>Ga0214543_1004236_pt1 | contig 27378 bp, 12 predicted proteins | sample CNSS2metaG_FD_160094 | JGI IMG/M metagenome (GOLD analysis project Ga0214543, IMG submission 160094) | Root nodule microbial communities from cowpea collected in UCLA plant growth center, Los Angeles, California, USA - CNSS2 | ecosystem: Host-associated > Plants > Roots > Nodule | place: USA... | reverse complement strand
TAAATTTATTTTTTTTTTATTGTTTTTTTTTTTTTTTTGAATTATGCGAAGTGCATTTCTGTAGAGTTGTCTTTACCAACAACCATTCAAGCTAACGAGAATCAAACTTTTATCCCTAAGAATTGTGACCAAAGACCTAGTTTAGTGGAAAAAAATAAAACTACTCATGTTTATGAGATAATTGTGTGTTTTTTTCTTAATATGATGTTGACTTTCTTTTGACCATTTGAAAAAAACTGGATGTTTATTTACAGGGATGACAATCCAACACTATTCGTGCCTCTTTCTCCTTTAATAATTTTTGTGTTGTTCATTCTTTTTCTGAATTTGTCTTCAAATTAGTATATCAGCTATTGATTCTTTTCGAATTCTGCAAAGAGCATTTCTATGGAGTTATTGTCTTTACCAACAACCATTCACGCTAATCAGGATCAAACTTCTATCCCTCATAATTCTGACCAAAGACCTAGTTTAATGCAAAAGAATAGCCCTACTCGTGTTTATGAGATATTTGTGTGTTTTTCTCTCATTATGATGTCGAATTCCTTTTGAACCTTTGAAAAAAACTGGATATTTATTTACAGGAATGACAATCTGACACTATTCGTATCTCTTTCTCCTTTAATTTTTGTGTTGTTCATTCTTTTTCTGAATTTGTATTCAAATTAGTTATTATTGATTCTCTTTTGCAGTCTACGAAGTGCATTTCTGTAGAGTTGTTGTCTCTACCAACAACCATTGAAGCTAATGAAGATCAAACTTTAATCTCTCATAATTGTGACAAAAAGCCTAATTTGATGATAGAAAATAGCAATGCTCGTGTTTATGAGGTAATTGTGTGTTTATTTTTACTGATAACAATCCAATATCTTTCATGTATTTTTCTCCTTTAATAATTTCTGTGTATTTCATTTTTTTGATTAATTTGTCTTCAAATTAGTGTATCAGTCATTGATTCTTTTTTGCAGTCTGGTAAGTGGAATTCTGAGCAGTTGTTGTCTTTTACCTACAACTATATAAAAATTCTAGAATACCTACATTATAATAATTTTATAAATACATCAGCATAATAAATTGATATATTTACTTTCAACACTCTACAAAAATAAAGGTACCAATTAAAAAGATAGGGTAAACATATATGTTTCACTTACCAAATTAACTAACTACAATCGATGCTCACCAAAATTGAATAAAATGGAAGAAAAATAAACAGAAAATGAGTGACTTCTACAACAACAAAAACTCCTTCATTTTAATGTCCACTTAAATGCTGCATAATTTGAATTTCCCTCTTTATCATCTCTTCTCACAAGCTTCTTCTTTGAAATGGACTTGCAAGCATATTGCAAACCATATGAAAATTGGGTGCAGAGATAAGTCACCCCAAATTGACCTCTTCCTAATTTTTTCCAATGTGTGTAGTGTTGCTTAACATCCTTAAATGGTTTCCCAGTGATTGTGTAGTGATTGTGTAAGCCCTATGAAATTGGAAAGTGATCGGATCAAAGCGTAAAAAACGAATGAACCTAGATAATAATTCAAGGGAAAATATTCAAAGAAGTATGAAGAGAGAGAAAAAGCCAAAGCTTGATGCAGAAAAATCAAAATCTATAATTTTTTATAGATGGAGAGGAAAGTAGAATGAGTCTGAACTCTGAAGAAAAGGGATAAAGTTATTACCGACTCAACTGCAGAAATTGGATTTTTAATGTGTTAAAGTAAGAATGGTTGAAACTATTTTATGACCAAAACATGGTTAGAGACCAAGAGCGAGTCCATAGAAGAGAAACTTCCTAACATGGACCTATGATTTAAAAATCGAATTAGAGAATCAGAGATGTGTATCCAACACCACATTATTGCTATTGAATGAGTAAACTCGTACATAATATGGGAGTAAGTACTCGACACTAAGTATCTTATGTATAAGCCACAAAACATCCAATTGAAACACCATATTGTGAGAAAGTGAAACCAAAAACTAACTCTTAAATTTTGACTAAAATTGTTTAAGGATTCAATTAATTTGAAGCTATCAATTATCACTCACACCAATGGTTTTCTTGAAGTATGGTGTTCCTAAACTATAACAATCAATTTGCATTAATTTGAGTTTAATAATTACCTACGAACACAATTGAGCAGAAAAAAATGAACAAACAAAAAAGGAATTGGGAAGGTGTTGGATAAGAACAAGAATATGGTACCGTGAAAGACAGAAAACAAGCTGTGAGGCCCCACACTATCGTGCTTAGTCTTCCCCAGAACTTCCATTTGCATCTTGAACTCTTCACCACCACCATTGTCCCTTCCTCCAGCACCACCTTGTACGAAGTCCCCACGTTGCCCTTCCCCAACATCTTCGTCGAAGCCCTCAACCAATCCCCCAAATCGAAATTGTATATCCCCCTTCAAAGAACACTAGCTTGTTTCTTTCCGCCTCTACTAAACCCCCGGTGATGTCCTCCTTCGACGACATTGTCCCCGCCTCCACCAGCACGGCACATGCCTCCGTAACAGGCTTTGGCGGTTTTGCTGATAACAATACTAATTTTGTTCCTGCTTGATAAGAATCACAATGAATTACGAATGAAGCATAGAAATTATATAGCAGAAGAATATTCAAAGGTGGAACATATTCAAAACAAAACTCAGATGCAAGACTAATGCAGAGGGAAAAAGGGTAAACAATACCAAGACCACATGTTTAAGTCAGATTAACGGTAAATTCCGTGATTTACACTCTTTTGATTATTAGTAGTGTCTGTTGTACATTTATTCCTTGCCTGAAGAAATTTTCTATGATTATAGCTCCTTTATGGACCTGACAATCTATCAGTTATTAGATAAAATACAGCCCACTAAACCTCCTACCGACTCTATGGACCCAGTAAAGAGAGAATGGAAACTTGAATGCAGAACACATACAAAAGAATATTCTTTCCTTCTCAAAAAGCATTGCATGTAAAAGGTGACAGCCTAAAAATTATAACTTTTGTTACATCTTTTCACTAGATGGAAAATGGGGAAGTGGAAATTTTAAATTGACCTCATTTTAAACTTAGTGGTGAAACAAAAATACAAGGGAGAAAGAAGAAAAAAAGAAAGGAGGAGCAAAAATGATTTACACTGCCATAAAATGTTGGCTACTCATACAGTATGAAAGTGATCTCACTAAGCAACAATTGGTAAAAATAAAAACATTTTATTTTATCTTTTTGCAGCATCTTTATTTATCCATTCCACCTACAACCACAACTACAGCCTTAATGAGAAGAAGAGTACAAAAGTTGAAAAAAAGTCATTCGGTGATTGAATACCGCATTGAATGAAGGGACATGAAACATCTCCAACAATAAACATTAAAGAAAGGGCACATTTTACTCATTGAATCATGCATCAGAGAAAAGTTAAATAGCATAACAATACACATAATTCTAGCATATATTTCTATACTAACACATGAAATACACTATACTACTGCATCAAAGAAAAGCTTAATCTTATACTTTATAAAATACACTAACACATGAAAAAAAAAACTATACTAACAAAAATTCATTAAACACTACTGCATGCCTTTAATAAACAACTAATCCTAGCTTATAGAATATAAACAAGTTGCTCAAACTCAACACTTTAAGCTCTAATTCCTCTTCTGGCTCCTTCCGTCACTCACCTACATTTCTATAGTTCAACTCAACAAGGCCTTGCCAAAATAATTAAGTTAATAACAAATAGAAAGCATGCTAATTATAAGATCGTGGTGTGGAGTAATTTGTCACTCACCTACATACTAGTCACATGAATTCAGACCTGCAAATCATTCAAAACATGTCATTTGAATCCAAAATTTATATAACAGCAAAGACTTAGACTATGGTTGTACAAATGTGACAGCAAAACTGTAGAATGTCATTTGAAGTTATTCTAACATGCAGCAGAGACTTATTCAACAAAACCAAAGTGCACTAAGCTCATGTTCAGATGCAATGCTAGTGGGGACAATGTAATAGGAAATATGCAGCATTATCTAAATATAATTCAATCTAGATGCATGATATGCTATGGTAAAAAAAATAATGATGCAGAGTAATAAACTTGGACATTAGAGATTTGCTTCTGATATTCAGACACCAACTGCTTCAACTGCTGCAACTCTTGGTTTTTACTATCGTAATCGGAAAGACGTTCAAGCTGGATTTTAAAAGCATTTTTAAAACAATTGTTCTCCTTAGTAAGGGCTTCAATTTTCTCCTTCAGCATCAAATTTTCCTGAAAGTGTACTTCGACATGTAGCTATGCACTGAAAACATTACTTACCTACATGCAAGATGTCAACGCATCATACAAACGAAATTTAATGCATACAAGCCTTAAATGCAGGAGCAAAGGCTAACTTGGTAGCATGTACAACAGATTCTAATTTACAACAACAGCCCTCCAAATTACCATGACCAAATTCTTAAAACAAGTACAGTCAACGCAAGCAATTGAAGCACGAGATATACCCTTTGAAGGGCAATTGTTGCCCCAAGAAGTGGCATGTGCACTAAGAGCATCTAGGTCATTACCAATTTCTTGGAGGGCTTTCTCGAGGATCTATGAGAATAACAGAAAGCAAAATTAGCATGAATTTGAATTTAATTACGAAATAAAAAAAATCAAAGAGAGAAAGAAAGAAAAAAGAAAAACCTGATCATCCATATGAGGGAAGAGAGGACGAAGGTGATCCATGAACCTGAGGTTTGGCTCCTCGAACCAGTTGGAGAATTTAATGTCCTTCAAGGCCCTGCTCCTGAATCTCACGCGGGGATTTGCGGTAACTGCAACCGTTGATATCACCGTAACTGCAACCCCCTCCTTTAGTTCTCTTTGCGTTTTCAATCTGCCACATCTCCTTCTCCCATTGCTGGCGCTCAAACCAGTTATGGGCATCCATCCAAACTGAAACAAAGAAAAGATATGCACAATCAATCACAAATAAAGAACACAAAAAAAAGGCATGAATTAAAGCATTCACAAATAAGGTTCACGCATGAGTGAGCATAAGCAAAGGATTAGGGTTTTCACTAGGTTGGACAAATTTCTCATCGACTTCGCGACTTCCCGTGCTAACATCTCATAAGCTCCGATCCAGCATCGATTCGTATTCGGCAACGAAAATCAACGAGCGAGAGACGATAAATGACAAAGGACGCGAGAAGAGGGTAAGGCAAGAGAGAAGGCTGAAAGATGAGATGGAAGTAGTGTAAGTGAAACGTTTAAACTGCCACTCACTGTATAAACCCCCTTTAGAAAAGTTTAGAACCCCTTTAGAAAAGTTTAAAACCCCCCGCTATTATTATAAGTTTTATCAATTCATTTAATTATATTAAATTATGTTAATTTGCGGACGGTTTTTATGTCCTCTACAAAGTAACAATTTTTTTTAGTGTAATTGCCGCAAATAGCTATATCATATTGTAATTAATAGATAAATTACATTCAAAAAGTTTGAAAATAAATATCAATTAAAATAAATAAATATAAAATATAAATATATAATATCCATTACATTTAAAATTACAAAAACAAAAATATGTAACTATATATCCAAAAATGTACATATAAAATTATGTGTAATTTTGTTTTATACAATTACATTAAATGAGTATTTAAAAAATAGCATATGACAACATCTTCGAGTATTTTGCACCTAAAAAAAAGTAAATCATTAGTATTTAATAAAAATTAATCGATAATATATTATAAATGTAAAAATATAATTATTGATATTAAACAAATTATTCCTATACCTTGCAAGTGTTTTAGTCTTGTTCTTATAGTACAAATCCAAAATGCTTAATTAATGGTATGTGCTTTTAAAATTTTTTCTCTCCACCCATATCTTTTAAATTGTCTTGCACAATGTTAATATAAAATAGTTAACATTAAAAATATTCATAATAATAAAATAAATTTACATGAATATGATTAGACCAAACATAAAATAAATTTAATGATAATATGACATTCAATATGTTGATATATGTAACAAATCAATATTAATAATGATGTGTAACAAGTTGGTTAATTGTTATAGGTACTATGGAGTGATTATGATTATTTTGTATGTTTATTCTTCCTATGAAGTGCTTTAAGTATTTTTCTTAGTGTTTCCATATCTATATGGATGCCTAATGTTTTAGTGCTTCCTCTGTTTGAGCTTAATCAACATTTGCATAAGACTTGTGGTGGAATTTAGTTTTCCAATGGAATTTAGTTTTCCAATCCAGACTCTTCTTCAAATAAGAATATAACTTTGTGTCGATGCTAAATAGTTTATGTAGATTCAAGCATACTATCATTGGTTTGAGCTACTCTAGGAGAGATAAATGAAACTAAGAAGAAAACAGTTTATACTAAAAGTTTGATGGGTAGAGAAAACTACAAAGAGTTATTCAAGTACTCATCAAATTTCACATGTAGAGGAAGTATTATGTTTTCTTATCTATATTAAATTAAATTTTGAAACTAAAATAAAGTTTATGCGAAATAAATTCTCACTACCAAAATCAATGTGTTATTATTTCAAACATGAAACAATTAAATTTTTACAACATTTTTGCCTAGTGTAAAGGTAGGTGGAAATTTTTAGGTTTAATTCCTAAATAATACACACATAATTATTACTATTGGAGTTTCATATCATGAAAAAACAAGTTACATATTTTCATAAATCAATGGCACTAAAAGAACAATATATTCTCCTAAGTTAGGCATAATAAAAGAGGAGATGAACAATACCTTAGAGAGATTAGTTCCTTCCACTTATGGACAATATTTGATTAACATATAGTCATTAATAAGCATAATGATGATAAACAATATGTATGACAATAAAAAACAATATATATATATATATATATAACAATAAGAAATTAATGGAGTTCCAAATTTTGAAAGATATACATTACCAATTTGTTGGGGTGAAACAATGAGAATGGAATGTCACTAGAGGTGGATAGGAAAACAGATAGAAATGGGATGTTGGTGGAGTATGGAATGTTGTGGAAGTGGAACCCTAGAATTGGAAATTGTTCGTATTACTCATTATCTATATTTTATAAAACTAAAATCAAATCGGGAAGTTAAAACAAATATTAGACTACACTTAAAAAAAAACTATCCCAATTTTCTTTTTATAAAAATAACTGAATTTTAAACGTGACAACTAAGGGTAAATGCTAATATTAAAATATTCATTTTTGTAACGTCTTATTTAATAAATAAACTTAATTAAATGAAACATCACATAGAATAATATAAAGGACAATGTCATGGAGTAGAAATGTCACTCCTTACAGTTATCCAAAATACTTGGAGAAAAAAACTAAGACACATCACGATACCATTAACAAAACAAAATAAAAGTGTAACAGTATCCAAAATACATGCTCATGGAGCAAGATAGTACATAGGCCAGAGTGTCTTAAAAGAAAACTCAGAGTAAGGGGATCCAACCCAAGATAAGCTACGCAACGGAATTTTCATCACCCTCATGACCACGAGGGGTTCTCACATCTGCTCACATCAATAAATTGATCATCCAAAAAGGAGAAAACCACACACAAAACACACAAGCAAACAAGATGGGTAAGCTAGAGTAAAAAGGTTTTATCATACAATTGAGCATGCAGTTTAAAAGTCAATAATACATGTATCAACCAAGCACGTGATAGCAACCAGGCAAGACTCTAAGACTCAATTATCCAGATACATATAATTAGTCGGATTCACTGGATACTTGCACTTGTGATGGCCTCTACTGCTCTATAGAGCCATTGCCAATGGGTTTCACCCTACCACGCACAAGGTTAGCCTTCAAACATCTAAGGCCATTATCCTGCCAAAGACTAGGGCCTCTTACTACTCTCACCACTTGAGTCAGTACGCTTTACGTGAGACTAACTAACTCTTTAGAGCTTCAAGATGCAATCCTTACTTAATTATATATTGAGGCACCACCACGAAACCTCACTAAGAGGGTCGTGGAATTACGTCCATTACATGAGGCACCACCATGAACTCTCACCAAGAGGTTCACGGAATTACGTCCATTATATGAGGCACCACCATGAACTTTCACCAAGAGGTTCATGGAATTACGTCCTATCCATACCATAGTCATGTCTCACCAACCAAATCATAGATTTATCATACATACCAATCTCATGCCAACATATAATGAACCATCCAATCATGTTTCATACACATGTTCATACCCAGCTCATCAATTTCAGTCCATAAATCATATAATACAGGCACATTCACAAACTACATACTTTAAATAGGATAATCCAATTAAACATACAACCAACAACCGAAAATATAGGAGAAAACAACCATAAAGCAAGTTCAGGCACCAGTCTCGATAAAGCCATGGACCCTTGCTCACTCGCTTAGGCGAGACTGCCAACAGAGAGCCCTGCAAGATTTTGCAAGCTCTTGCTTGGGAGAGGCCTCCTCGCTTGAGCGAGACTGCTCTTCGCCCAAAGGTGAGGTCTCTCGCCTTAGCTACAACCACGCGAAACACAACAGGCACCCACGAGTTCTCGCTTAGGCGAGACCCTCTCGCTTGAGCGAGATGCTTCATCGCTCAGAACGAAAGCTCTCCACCTGAGCGAGAGCGCGAGTAGGAACCAGGGTAAGGTTCTGTTATTCTCGCCTAGGCGAGACAAGCTCGCTTGGGCGAAAATATCAGCCCTCACCACTGTTCAAACAGACAACAACCAAACTTTCAACATCAAACAACATTTAAGGTTTTTTAGGCAACCACAATAGCACTCAAGTCATATGAACACAAAATAAAGCTAAAACAGGCAGATTATAGTAAAAACATGTGAAGTGAGTTGTTTGTAAAGTGATAGCAAAATGGGAAGTGAAAGGATAGTTAGGGTTCTGAAGTCCCTAAGTGGGCTGACCTTAGACCCACTAAAAGGCCAAGTCCTAAACTTATAAGGCAGAAAGATAAAAGGACCTTACAATTTTCATATATTAAAATAAAAATTAAGCAAACAATCTTATTATTAATAACAAATTTAATATTGAAACAAACCACCTGTATATATTTATATTTTTCATTAATAACAACGTATAATTGTGTACTTGTATATTATAATAATAATAATGTTAATAAACAAATTTTCTCAATTTTTTAAAATAAATTCACCGTATAACATGTATTAGAAATAATTATCAATTGTATTTCTTAAAATTTAAATTAAAGATAAAGTTTGATAAAAATATCTAAAGAAGTTTTGTATTAATATTGTAGTGAGATTTTATTATTACTTATTTAAGATTTATTTTTTTATTTATTAAAAATATTATTCGGTATATATAATTTAAATTCATAATTTACTATTTGATTTAGTATATTAAATATTTAGATAAGGTACTATTTAATTTTAGATATATCTATAATTGAAAATATATCACAAAAATCCTTATCTATTATTCAAATAACTTGAATAGATATTTTGGGTATTTTCACTTAGGTCTACAAATACACTTCATATATTCACTCAATTTTCTCACTCACTATAATACTCCACTATATTTTTCTTCAATGTTTTTTAGGTTAGAGATGACAACGAATAAGGCATGGGTAAAACCTACTACTTGTTATCGTTGTATTTGAAAAATCGGTTTTGTTATTTGTCTTGTTACTTATCGAGTATTTGTGAAAAAAATTCTTGTGAATATTTTTTTATACGTGTCATGGGATACCTATGGATATTTTAATAGAATAAAGGAGAAAACTTTTATAAGGTAATATAAAATATGTTCTTGCGGTGTCAAAATTTCAAAGGGTCCACGTCCTCAAACTCTAAAAGTACTCGTACTTGAATGTCACAAAGGAGGGGAATATGTCTAAAAGATACTTTGATGCCAAAGTCAGTCAGATATGTCCGAGAGTAAATGCTAATGAATACGTAATCAATATACTTCCTAAACCGTGCTTTGTATACCGGTGTTCATGTTCGTGGGTCTTGCTTGGTTGGGCTTTGGTATAAGTCACTAATTACCTCATAATTGGATTAGTACAATAAACCTTAAGTTTAGCTTTTCTGAATGACAGCGGGCTCATCTCGGTATGCTGGTGTGGGTTGTGTACATATCGTCCTAGAGGGCTGATATGTATTCGGTCAGACCGTGTATCCATGGGGGTACTATGACCTTATACAATACAAAATATATTATTTTTGTGTCTTTTACAAATATTATTGAATTAAATTAATCTAGTGAAAAAAATAAATAAATATTATTTGATCTATATCTAATAAAATATATCAGATTTATAATCCAAATTCATTTAACTAGGTTAATTAGATTTACATTTTTTAAATTAAATTTAAAAATAGATTAAATCCTCTTTATCAATTAAATAAAATCCAATAAGATCGATGTAATGTATTAAGAAAAAATATCTTTAACACTTTAAATTTAAATGTTGAATTTAAATGTAAAGTAAATATGTTATTTATTAATATCATAATAAAAACTATAAATACATACAAAAGTAGAGAACTTAATACCTTATCAAACAAAAACTCTAATCGTAAAGTGGCAGAATAGGTGTAACATGAACGAAAAGACCTAAGTTCAAATTTAAGGTAAAATAAATTTATTACTCTTTTTTAACAACTACTAATAATAATACAAAATTGATATTATATGATGATATATATTTTATAAAAGTGCAACAAATTTTTTATTAATTATATTATTTTCAAAATAATTTTTTTTATTACATCACGTTATGTTAACAAGTAACTATTTCTTACAAGTATATTTTATCATTTTGCAAGGAAATTTTTGTGACAAATTAAAAAATAATAATATATAAATAGTGAAAAAATGTGTATATATTACTATTAATTACGTTATATCAAAATTAAATAATTTAATTCCTTTTAAAAATTATAATATCACAATTAAAAATTAATATTATATTCTTATTAACTTATAAAAAAATATTTTGTTAATTATACTCTTATAAAAAAGAAAAGTAATTCTATCACATAATATTTTATATTAATGAACAATCATTTGTGACATTATATATATTTTGTCATTTTTAATAATTTTTAAATAAATTAAAAAATAGTTGTAAATAATATATAAATAGTGACATAATTTATATTTATCACAACTAATTACATTTAAAGAAAGATAAATATTGAATTATTTAATATATTTAAACTCAAATCTATAATAATATATTTAATATATTTCATCACAAATAAATATATAATGCTAAAAAAATAGTATTCACACAAATATTTTATTTTTATAATAATCAATAATTTATTATTAATAATATATAAACATTATTTTATAATCAATATCTTTTTTTTAATTTTGTGCGACAAATAAAAAGTTAATCACAAAAAAAAATATATATATATATATATATATATATATATATATATAATGATAAAATTTATATTTGTTACTATATTTTTGTCACAAAAATTTATATTTGTTGTAATGTTTTTTCGCCTTCTGAACATGCCTTTTGCGTTTGGATCAAAAATACTTCTATTGAAACTATAAACCTCAGCAAAAGTATACTAAAATAATGAAAAGTATACTAAAATAATGAAAAGAAGAATATTACTTCAACATTAATATACAAAAAAGGAATGAAAACCTATGATAAAAGGAAAGGAACTAACATTGTACCAAAAAAATCAAGAAAGGTAAGGAAAATACTATGATAAAACGAAGAAACTAACTTTAAACCAACAAAATTTAAGAAACCTTACAACCTCAAAAAACCAGTATACAAAAAATATCAAAGCAACAACGAACGTAAGGTTGAAGTTTTCAACCAAACAGAATCAAGAAAGGTTGAAGCCTTAAAGTAGGTTAAAGAAAAAAAAAATTCAACCAAAGAATATCAAAACATCTACAAAAGTAACCTTTCAACCAAACTATGAAAAAATGAATGAACTAACTTTCAAGTAAGAAGGAAGAAGATGAATATATATATATATATATATATCTATATATATATATATATATATATATATATATATATATATATATATATATATATATATATATATATATATATATATATATATATATATGGAGTGAAGGAGATAGAAAGCTTTGAAGATTGAAGAAGAAGATGAATATGAAAGAAGGAGGTGGAAAGAAGGATGAAGTGAATATATGGAGTATAAAAAAGAGTTGACACGTGTCAGTTGGAGAAGTGATGTGCAAAATTATGTAGAATGACCTAAAAATCACGAAAATAGACACTTGTCAAAAAATAAGTTAGGGTAAGTAAGTAATTTCATTAGGCTTAAGTTTTCTTAGTTACATAGCAGATTGTTAAACACTTTTCAAAGAGATATGTTGTGAATTAATTTTCTATGACTTGTTATATTTCTAATTTCAACTTTCTCTCATATTTATAAATAAATACATAATATTATATTTAACTATCACAATATGAATTTATTTTCTTCTTTTAATAATGTTTTAATAAAGATAAATACGGTAACATTTCATTTGAACATAACAATACTATCAAAATAAAATATTATATATTTAATAGTCAAAACAAATAATTCATAATTTAGAGTATGCCATCAAAGTTATCCAAAAGATATAAGAGAAAGGTAGATACATATCTAGGCTCAAGATAACTAAAAATATAATGTGCCAAAAAAAAAGAGAAAATTTATAATAAAAGAATAAAATAAGCAATTAAAGAGGGAGAGAATAAGAAATGCAAAAGAAACAATGATGCGTATATATCTTTTTTCTCTGTGTCTCCCTTTCATAACCATGTTTAATCTCCTATTTTCTTCTTCCAATTTCTTCTTCATTTCTCATAATTTTCAAAATCTAACTACGCCATGTTGAAATTGAAGACTTAATGAACATTTTTTTACAGATTGTCAACACCCAATTTCGTCTGGGTAAATAAATTTATTTTCAAAAAAAAAATAATAATAATAAAAAAAATAAAAAAAATGTGAAACATTATTTTCTTCAAAGATTTTCAAACTTTAATTTAGAAAAGAAAAAGAAAAAAAAGAGATGAAAAAAAAGGAATAAAGAGGGAAGAGCCCAATTTGTTATTAATTATCACACTCTTTCTCATGAGCCCAACAACTCAACCTGCTTTCTACCCTTGTTCCTGTAAGAGAAATTAGTGATATGATTCTAATAATTAGAGGAAATATTTCTTCAAATGGTTATAATCAATATTACTATTTGGGATTGATTTTGTGCTCTGATTTGTTAATGGTTATAATCAATATTACTAATTGGGATTGATTTTATGCTCTGATTTGTTAATGGTTAGAATTAATATTACTAATTTGAGATTGATTTTGTGCTCTATTTACTATGATTTGATTCACATAATGTGTTGCTATCATAACCAATTCCTTCCTTATATTGTTCATTACAATTAAGGCTGAGATTGCATTGATATAGCAAGGTGCGAGTATGAATACGCACTCTGTCATGACCGAAAAAAAATAAATTCTCTACATTAATAAAGAGATAAGCCTTAAGATGAAGAGATAAGGCTTATCTCTTTATTAAATACAAGTCATAATGACTTTAACTTGGACTAGGTAGATAATGACACATGCATGACTTATAAATGGATAAATAAGAAGGATGATGAAAGAAAGATGATATAATGCACATGTACTACATCTAATGCATGCATTCATTACTTGGAGAAGTTGGCACATGTGCGGGATTTATAAATATGGATAATTGAAAAGCAAAGTGAAAAAATATGAAGAAAGTGTGAGTTAGGTGAGAAAGGAGGAGAGAGGGAAAGAGATGGAGAGAAAGATAAAGAGAGAAAGAAAAAGAGAGAGAGAAAGTTTGGAACAAAGATAAGAAGAAATCTCAACTATTTTAAATTATTTCTAGCATGTCCTTTCAATGAGTGAGTAAGGAGAAGTGTGGTTAAGCTTTTCTTATGTTAATCTTGACAAACTAATGTGTGTTATATATTAATCTTTTATTTATTTTGAATTATATATTATTTTATTTACTTCCATCTAACTTATTTTTAATTGCTATCATTTTTATTTATTTATATTTATTTTATTTAATTCATTTCTAGTTTTGTATTGATCCTATTTATTTATTTTATTTTATTTATCTTGAGTATATCTTATTTATTTTATTTACCTCCAGTTACACACATGTTATGTTTATTTATTTAGTTTAAATTACCTCCATTTACACATTGATCCTGTTTATTTACTTAATATCTCTCATCACACAATGATTTTATTTACTTATTTATTTAATTTTATCTCTAGTTAGATATCGATCCTACTTAATTATTTCTTTTAATTAATCTTCAGTTAGGTATCGGTTCTATTTATTTATCTATAGTTATGCGCGACTCTTATTTATTTTCATTTCATTTATCTCTAGTTACGCATTGTGTAAAATTTAGGAAAAATAATTAGAATACAAAAAAAATCATGAAAAAAAATTAATGGCTTAGGATTGTTGATTTATTTAAATTATTTAATTTAATGAATTATGAAATATGGGACAATTATTTTGGTTATTTAAGTAATTGTTTGATTTATTTTAATTATTGAATTTAATTATGACACATGGAAAAATTAATTTATTGATTAGAGTTGTTGTTTTATTTATTTAATTAATTATAGCATGAGAAATATATGTGTTTATCATGCATACATAAACATATCAAATAACATCTCATAAGATTTCAAAATAAGCAATTTAAAGTTGTATGGTACCGTCCAGGCCAAAAATCCCCGCCCAACGAAATTCTAACAAAGAAACCCCTAGAAGAATTCGCCTAAAGGTAGCCAAACGGCATCCAGTGCCAGCTTCGACGCATAGCGATCCTAGTGTGCATCTAACGAACCACTGGAGCTCTCATGATTTAATTTGAATTTTGGCACCCATCGATCCTAGGTGGCAGTCGACGACACTAAGTTAGTGAACTCTATGATAACCTAGCGAGGAGAATGTTTGTCCAACGATAACCAAACCAAAGAACCCATTCCTTATGTGACACCCAACAATATTAGTTGTCCTGACAGTGTATCAGAACTCTAAATTTGCTCTTTGATTGATTAATTTGGCACCTCTTGAATTAATCTCCACTTATAAATTTTGAATCTTTAACTCAACTGGAACCATATTACTAAATTAAATAATCTCATAGAGGCATTCCTAACCAAAACTAGATCACACATTTCATGCTTCTCATAACTCAATTGCATAACTCACTAACACTTAACAAATTTAACAATTATACATATCAAAGCAAACAATACTTCAACTCAAGGTTTACTACATCAAAATTTACAACCACCAATTAGAACAAAAAAGCAATATGTAAAAGCTAAAATTAGTTTCTCTCACCTTGTTTGACAACTTAAAAAGTTTTAACTACACCTACTACACCAAAACACTTATAGTCCATAAGATGCTCTATCTACACATACAAACATGATAAGGATGATCAAACCACATCATTATGATTACTTATCAGTAGAGACTCATATAGATGATTCTAATGACACATGTAGGAAGAGAAGACCCACAAACAAATGGAAAAACATATGGGACCAATAAAAGAGTAGAAAAACTACTTACTCAAACGGAAGAACCAATCAGTTGGTTGGAAAGATCTAGCCGAGTGAATCACTCATATTCTTGAATCTTCAAACAAATGAACATGGGGTGAGAAAGTATAAAGAGAAGACATAAAACTCTAGAAAAATGATTTCTTGAGAGATTGTGTGTTTTAAGATAATGAAACTCATTTATAAAACTTTCTATTATACTTCAGTGTTTTAATACTAAAATAACCCAGATTCACTATTTTAAAGACATTATCAATTCTAAAATACCATTTTCAAGGTCTTTACAATTACTAATTTTTCAATTTAAAAATTTAATAAACTCATAAGATAATTATGAAATATTTGTCTTTAAAAGTTTTATAATATTTTAGGGTAAAATAAATCAACTTGTAGTAAAGTACGAGATTTAAAATATAAAAAAGTTGAAAAAAACTGTAATGAGATCATGAAAAAACAATAGACAGTGAAACATAGAAACATAAAAGTTCAATAAAATTGTCTTAAAGTTTTAAAAATTTGAATGAATATATCAATGAAGTAATTAGTAAAAGAAGTGAGTTTTGAAGCACTTTTAAGAACATTATTGTCTATTATTAAAGAAAGTAATGACACATTAAAAACAGTTTACCAATCCAAACACAAAATGTGAGATATTATTAATCATCTACAGTTCAAATAATTATGTAAGCATTGCAATGTAAATAAGATATGATAAAGTATCCTAGTTTATGTGCAAAACATTCACTTCTCAATATCCAGACAGAATGAAAATCAATAAATATATTTGTTTAAATTATTTCTTTTAATTAATCTTGTATCGTTTTTATTTATTTATTTTATTTTATTTATAGTTATGTGCAACTCTTAATTATTTTTATTTCACTTATTTTCAATTATGTACATATCCAGAAAAAATAATTAAAATACAAAAAATTTATGAAAAAATTAATAACTTAAGATTGTTAACTTATTTAATTTATTTGTTTTATTGAATTATGAAATATAAGATAATTATTTTAATAATTTAAGTAATTTTTGATTTATTTTAATTATTTAATTTAATTATGGTAGATGGAAAAATTAATTTATTGATTAGAATTGTTATGTGTTAATTATAGCATGAGGAATATATTATAAATTTGTAGTGTGTATATTATTAGGAGAAAGTATGTGTTTGAAGTTGAGAGTGCGCTTGTCTAAGGAGGAGTTGAATTAAGGGTAGAGACGGCGGTGAGGGAAAAGCCTAGAGGTTGTTGTGTAAGATATTCTTGAGGGTTTCCTTGTGAATTGGACCATAGTGTTTTTCTTACTTGCATAAAAGTCTAGTTTGCATAATTTAATTCTTGTTAAAATTATAATAAAAGAAAACAAATTGTTAAAATTATAATAAAAGAAAACAAAGAGAGAAATAAAACTAAAATAAAGTAAGAAAAATGTAGAGTTTATTCAATTGAAACTAACTTAAATGCAACTGTGCCATGAATGCAATACTAAGTGCAGAATATGTATGATATGGAATCTAATGGGAATGAATTTAATCCAAAATAGAATGAGGAAATGCATAACTGAATGGTTTATGCATGAACAAAATAATGAATCTACTGATGTGGGGACGAGATACATGAGACTAAAAGTTATGAGAATACAAAGTTAAATGAATCAGTATAGGATCCACTAAGTTGTTCATTTCCACGGTTTTGCATTTAAAACTGGCAGCAGAGAAAAGACAATGCCTAAAAGCCTTATGCTAATCATGTGAATCAGATTTTTTGTACTACAATCAATGGGACATATGCAGTTCTAACATGTCTAGGATGCTATGTGAGAATGAGCAATGCATTCTAAACACGTAAGAAAAGAACAGATCCTACAATATCAAATTGCACCTTTGACAGCATAATCAAGGCCTATATGTATATCCAAAATGCAGTTCAACGTGGTTCAGCCTGCAACACTTATGGTTATTCAGCCAACTTGATACAGTGTAGTGCTTACAACCAATTACGTGCATTGAAGCTAAGCTCTAGTCTATGACAGCAAAATCAATGCAGGACAGTGGCATAACAACACTTAATAGCATTAGAGCAATTTATGACAGTAGCAGTAATTATTAGTCCAATTCCCATCAGATTGAATGGAATCATAGGTTATAGCAGTAGAATATGGGTGCAAATGAAGTGCTAACTTGGATTGACTAGTTATGCATAAGGAGTCATGTGAAAGTATGATCCTAAACTTTTTGTGGACTAGAATGAAACATGCAATTCAAAACTATGAACATGAAAGCATGCATGAAATGATGATACTCTGTAGCACCCATGAGTTATGCAAGGTAGAAAAAAACTGAATTGACAAAATGCAAGAAAAAAACAAAATGTGACTGAAATATATAAAGTGCATGAAAATACTTATTCTTAGAACAGAAAATTCAGACCAGACTGATAAACAGACACTACAAAATTGGAAACAAATTTGGGTCATAAGAAGAAATCACAAATACAAACTGCCTAAACTTGGAACAGTTGCAGTAACCGAACATAAATTCATCTACACTCGAGAAGATCTCTCGATAATTTGTGCCCATTTTGGGGTCACATGGTTTTCCAGATGAAACAATGAGTTGGGCAGATTTATAATTCATAATCAAGCACTGATTCAAGACCAAAACACTGAAACATAAATTAAAAACAATAACACATAACCATGACTGAATAAAAAACCTAAAAGCAGTAATGAAACTTTAAATGAATCAAAACTTCAAGGCTGAAAAGCATAAAATGAAATTAAGCTTAAACAAGCACAACTCAGAAACTAAAGATTAAAACTCAAAGCTAGACTTCAAAGTGCATTTCATTAAAGACTTGAAAGACAAACAATCGAGAGTTCTAAGAATTAGATTGGTGTAAAGAATCTCACTCAGAGACCACTTTGTGCTCGTGGTTGATCCAAGTAGAGCTACCTTGCACACTGGAAGAGACCTACTCCCGCTGGCCACTTTGTGAGAGTCTGCATATGAGAAACCTCCTGTACAGTGACTCTCTCGTGCACCAGAAAACGCAAAACCTAGTTCTCTCAAAAACATCGTGAATCCTCGTACAAAACCCTTGTTCTTTCCATTTTATACCAAAGAAAAATCCCCAAAGCAAAACCTGACCCAACTCTCCTTTTTCCACAAACAAATCGAACCTGAAGGCCACACAACACGCCTTTGACCTAGGCTGGATCCTTCCTACATGTGCACCATCAAGCCAATCTTCACTCTCCTCTTTGTGGTCTCGCAACCTCGTGCCTCCATCACACGTAGCTTGCCCTCTTCTCGCAAACCATTGTGTGGCCTTCGTCACACACCAACTTTTCCCTCTTCTCGAAGCATGTTCAACAACTCTGTAATTCCCTTCAAGAAAGGTTAGCTATGTCACAATGAGCTATGTTTCCAATTGGGCCCGTAACACATAAGTGAAACCATGTGTGTTGACCACCAACAATCAAGTTGACCAGGGGCACCTCTGTGATAAAAGAGAATCTAGATCAAGGGGTTAAATCCAATTCAGAACAATTACAGGGTTTCTTGGCAAAGCTTCTTTATTAAAAGAGAAGACTTAATTTGCAACAAAAGGCTATTAAAAGAAACCTTTTTACCATAATTTATTGAAAACTAAATTTTCATAAGAAATTAACAAAAACTAGTTAATTAAAGACAGACTAATATTTATTTAAACTAAAAAAAAAGTTTTAGAAAGGAAAAATAATGAAAAATGGAATGCTGACACACCTAAAACACTGCCCTCCTAGGTGGGGGAAACAAAAATGAACAAAAGCAAAAACAATTAAAGGAAAAAAGGCATGAAAGATGTTGAATTGTCATCCCTATAAATAAACATCCAAAGAGTCAAAAGGAATGAGTCATCATAATAAGAAATTATAATAAGCAAAAAACACACAATTACCTTATAAACACGAGCAATACTATTTTTTTCCATAAAACTAGGCATTTACTCACAATGCTGAAAGATATAAGTTTGATCCTCATTAGTTTGAATGGTTGTTGGTAAAGACAATAACTGCCCATAAATTCACTTACCACGTTGCAGAAAAGAATAAAAAACTGAAAAATAATTTGAACAAATTTAGAAAAAAAAAAGGAACAACACAAATTATTAGAGGAGAAAGAGACATGAAAGATGTTTAATTGTTATCTCTATAAATAAACATCAAGTCTTCTCTAAAAAGTCAAAAGGAATCCGTCATTATAATAAAAAAAACACACACAACTACCTTAAAAAAACGAGTACTACTATTTTTTTCCATCAAACTAGGTCTTTGATCACAATTTTGAGGGATAAAAGTTTGATCCTCATTAACTTAAACGGTTTTTGGTAAAGACAAATTCAAAAAAAGAATGAAAAGCAAAAAAATTATTAAAGGAAAAAAAATGCATGAAAGATGTTGGATTCAGTGTTTTCCAACAAATAAAAAGGAATCCGTCCTCATAATAAGAAAATAAAAACACAAATACCTCACAAACACGAGCGCTATTCTTTTTCACCAAACTAGGCCTTTGGTCACAATTCTCAGGAATAGAAGTTTGATCCTCATTAGCTTAAATGGTTATTGGTAAAGACAACAACTCCACACAAATGCAATTCGCGAACTGCAAAAAATAATCAATAATTGATGCACTAATCTGAAGACAAATTCAAAAAAAGAATGAACAACACAAATTATTGAAGAAGGAAGAGAAATGAAAGATGTTGGATTGTCATCCACATAAATAAACATCCAATCTTTTGCAAGAGACAAAAGGAATTGGTCATCATATTAAAAAAAAAAATACACAATTACCTCATCAACACCGGTCATACTATTCTTTACTATCAAACTAGGCCTTTGGTGGTCACAATTATGAGGGATAAAATTGACAACTAGCTAAATTTTATCCCTCAAAATTGTAACCAAAAGTCTAGTTCGATGAAAACAAATAGTATTATTACTCGTGTTTAAGGTAATTGTGTTTTTTTTTTCTTACTATGATGATTGATTTCTCTTAACTCTCTGGAAAAGACTAAATGTTTATTTATAGGGATGACAATTCAACATCTTTCGTGTCTCTTCTTATTTTAATAATTTTTTGTGTTGTTCATTCTTGTTCTGTATTTGTGTTCAAATTAGTGCATAAGTTATTGATTATTTTTTGCCTTCTACGAAGTGCATTTCTGTGGAGTTGTTATCTTTACCAATAACCATTCAAGCTAATGAGGATCAAACTTCTATCCTTGAGAGTTGTGACCAAAGGCCTTGTTCGATGGAAAAGAATAGGCTCATGTTTGTGAGGTATTTGTGGTTTTGTTCTTAGTATGATGACAGATTCCTTTTTATTCTTTGAAAAACACTGAATGTTTATTTTATACAAATGACAATACAACATCTTTCATGCATGTTTCTCCTTTAATAATTTTTGTGCTTTTCATTCTTTTTCTGAATTTGTCTTCAATTTAGTGTATAAGTTATTGATTCTTGTTTGCAATCTGGTAAATGCAATTCTGGATAGTTATTGTCTTTACCAAAAAGAGTTTAAGTTAATGAGGATCAAACTTTTATCCCTCAAAATTGTGATCAAAGACCTAGTTTGATTAGTTTGATGGAAAAGAATACTAGTGCTCGTTCTTCTAAGGTAAGTGTGTGTGTTTTTTTTATTATAATTTCGCATTATGATGACGGATTCATTTTCACTCTTTCGAAAAAACTAGATGTATATTTATAAGAATGACAATCCAACACCTTTTGTGCCTCTTTCTCCTTTAATAATTTTGGTGTTGTTTTTTCTTTTTCTAAATTAATTAGTATATCAATTATTAATTCCTTTTTGCAATCTGGTAAGTACAATTCTTGGCACTTGTTGTCTTTACCAAGATCTTTCAAGCTAAATAAGATCACACTTCTATCCTTTAAAATTGGGACCAAAGACCTAATTTGATAGAAAATAATAGTACTACTGGTGTTTATGAGGTACTTGGGGGTTTTTTGTTACTATGATGATTGATTCCTTTTGACTATCTACAAAAGACGGGATGTTTATTTATAGGGATGACAATCCAACATCTTTCATGTATATTCCTCATGTAATAATTATTGTGTTATTCATTCTTTTTTTGGATTTGTCTTCAAATTAGTGTATCAGTTATTGATTTTTTTTGCAGTTTTTGAAATGCATTTCTATGGAGTTGTCTTTACCAACAACCATTTAAGCTAATAAGGATCAAACTTCTATCCCTCAAAATTGTGACCAAAGGCCTAATTTGATGGAAAAGATTAGCATTACTCATGTTTATGAGGTAATTGTGTATTTTGTTTCTTATTATGATGAATGTTTCTCTTGACTATTTGGAAAAGATAGGATGTTTATCTATATAGATGACAATTCAACATCTTTCATGCCTCTTTCTCCTTTAATAATTTGTGTTGTACATGCATTTTCTAAATTTGTCTTCAAATTAGTGTATTCGTTATTGATTCTTTTCCGTAGTCTGCGAAGTGTATTTTTGAGAAAGATGGATTATATCTACACCAATAATTCATAGGTAATAGATAATTTAATGTTATCAACGAATTACCTACGAAGAAAATTTTGTAGGTAGTCTACTGATAGGTAAATTTATCTACGAGATGTGTTCGTAGATAACTTATCTAAAAAATTTATCTATGAACACAATTCGTGAAAAAAGTATTTGAATTACCTACGAAGGTTTTCATAGGTAACTTAATATAAAAAAAACATTCTAGAATCCCTACAACCATATATATATATATATAATATGTTCACTTAAATTCACTTAAATGCTGCATAATTTGAACCTTCCTCTTCATATCCTCTTATCGTCTCTTCTCACAAGCTTCCTCTTTGAAATGGATTAGACATATTGTAAACCAGTTGAATTTTCGGTGCAGAGATAAGTCACCCCAAATTGGCCTCTCCCCAATTTTTTCCAATGTGTGTAGTGTTGTTTAACATATCCTTAAATGGCTTCCTAGTGATTGTGTAAGCCCTTTGAACTTGAAAAGTGATTAGAGCAAAGCGTGAAAAAGGAATGAACCTAGATGATAATTATGGAAAAATATTCAATGAAGAGAGAGAAAAAGCCAAAGTTTGATGCAGAAAAATCAAAATCTAATTTTTTATAGATGGAGAGGAAAGTAGAATGCGTCTGAACTCTGAACAAAAAAGATAAAGTTATTACCAAGTCAACTGCAAAATTTGGATTTTTAATGTGTTAAAGTAAGAATGGTTGAAACTATTTTACGACCAAAACATGGTTAGAGACCAAGAGCGAGTCCATTGAAGAGAAACTTCCTAACATGGACCTATGATTTAAAGACCGAATAAGAGAATCAGATATGTGTATCCAACACCACATTATTGCTATTGAATGAGTACACTCGTACATAATCTGGGATTGAGAACTGGACACTAAGTATCTTCTGTATAAGCCACATAAAGTCCAATTGAAACACCATATTGTGAGAAAGTGAAACCAAAAACTAACTCATAAATTTTGACTAAAATTGTTTAAGAATTCAATGAATTTGCAACTATCAATTATCACTCACACCAATGGCCTTTTTGAAGTTTTTTGGGTCTACAGGATCTTCAAAAGAATAAACCTCAACTAACATCACATATAAGGTGACTCCACAAGACCATACATGTGTAATCTATAACTTCCAATGAAAACTTATAAGTAGAAAATAAAGCAGCAAGAACCAAATGGACTTGTAGTCTTCCAGACACTTTTTCCCTTGGGTTGAATGAAATCTTTCGATCCAACGAAATCATAAGGCCATCTTCTCAAATCTTTGGATAACTAATTGAAATCATAAGGCCATCTTTCTAGTCATGGACGAGAATGAAAGGGTTCTCCAAATCCTAACAAAATCAAAATTCCTAGCATCAAACACCACAAAACTAAAATCTGCACTTTTGCTAAAAAAACCAAAAATATATAAAAACAAGTCCTAATTATCAAACTAAATATAAATTTAACTTCTACATACCTTATAATTTACACCCAGTAAAATATATATAAATCATCACAACACAATATTACTTATAACGTCAAAGCTGCATTTTCATTGCCAACACCAAAAACTACTAAAATTAATTCTACACTACCAAACCCAACAACTCCACACTTTCACCATTACCCAAAACTAAATATATTACAATAATTTAAAAGCCATAATAAACCATCAGAACCAAAACCTATATAGAAAACCCATCAGAACCAAAAGCCACAATATTTTAACTTTGATATACATAATATATATAATAACGCCAAAACCACCATGACGTATATATATGAAAAGAATTAGAATTGTGCAAATTATTATACATGTATATATATTTATGAATAACAGCTACGCTCCTAGGTTTCAATATAATATATGTAATCATTCAGCCCTTAATAAAAAGAAAAGAGCATACACCATTTAATCTTCAAACCCTCGTACCAGCTAACTACACTAAGACACTCTAAGCAGAATAATTTTTCACCATTTTATTTAGAATATTATCGTATATATATTCAAATGTTTCGTTAACGTAAATGGGAATAGTATATAACATTATGATCTGATAATAACAATATTACAGTAAAGAATATAAAGATTTATTTATGACATCATATAATATTAAAGAAAAGATTTACCTCTTACTCCTCTTTATCCTCCCTCGTGCTTTCACATCTTGCCAGCTAGGGCAAAGCAGTATATTGCTGCGGCACATCAGCCCAAGCATTCACATCGCTACTCCAATTGCTTGCATTATCATTCCCTAGGCCACCACTATTGGTAGTAGTAGCTGTAGGAGGAGTCACCGAGGCATAAGAATTCCCAAAGAACCACTCAGTGGACGGGTGTGTGTGTCCCCACATGGACCATGTTCTTTTCTAGAGTTCTCAACGGGGAAAATCCCTGCCTTTGAAACCTTAACATTTTGAAACAAATTGTGCAGTCCCACGACCTGTGAGTGCGGCAATAGATAATATTGCAGCTTCATCACAAAACTGGCTTCTATATTGATGGTCATTCTTTCTCCTATTAATAAAACAAACATCTATGACTCTTCTAATCAACACAAAACTTCTTACACTCCATTAAAAATTAGACCTAAAGGGAGTATTTGGAATTTGGATATCAGTGGGGAAGCCAGGCGAGAGCACCCCACTGCCACTGCTCGCAGATAAGCTAATCACACAACAAACACTTCACAACAATAACAACAACCTCACTGATAAAATAATGAACTTCCACCACTACAACAACTAGATTAGGAATTCAGCCAAATTAAATACTCATAAAAAGTAAACAATGTCAATTCTATCAAAAAAAGAATTCAATTCCCCTATGAACAAGGAAAAGTCGGAAAGGCAAGAGCAAACCAAGTATGGTATTCCTAAACTATAACAATCAATTTGCATTGCATTTGAGTTCAATAATTACCTACCAACACAATTGAGCAGAGAAATATGAACAAACAGAAAAGGAATTGGGGAGGTGATGGATAAGAACAAGAATATGGTACCGTGAAAGAGAGAAAACAAGCTGTGAGGCACCACACTATCGTGCTTAGTCTTCATCACCACCATTGTCCCTTCCTCCAGCACCACCTTGTACAAAGTCCCTTCCCCCAACATCTTGGTCGAAGCCCTCAACCAATCCTCCAAATCGAAACTTATATCCCCCTTCAAAGAACACAAGTTTGTTTCTTTCCGCCTCCGTTGAAACCCCGGTGATGTCCTTCTTCGACGACGACGTCCCCGCCTCCACCATCAATGCACGTGCCTCCGCAACAAGCTTTGGCGGTTTTGCTGACGACATAGCAGCAAGGCCACGATGAGACCTGATCCGACAACGATTGCGACAATGGCGCCCGTGAAGAGCTTCTTGGACTTCTTATGCGTCGTGACGGAGGTTGAATTGGAGGAGGGAGACGGAGCCGGAGCCAGGATGAAAGGGATTTGATAGGTGAAGTTGGAGGAGAGATCCAAGCAAATGAATCGGGTGAGTAGAGTGAGACTCGGAGGAAACTCATCGGAAAATTGGTTCTTCAGTAGGTAGAGGTTGCAGAGGAAGGTGATGTTTAAGAAATCGGCACGGATCTCGACTGTGAGAGCGTTCGAGCGGAGAACGAGGATCGGTAGGGTTTGGCCTTGGAGAGATCGAAAGAGGAGGAATAAAACCTAAACCTAAATAGCATTATTTTTAATTAAAACAATTATATAATTTTTGCATATGATTTTCTTTTTTTGTAGGTAATATATTTTTCTACTAATTTTTATATATTTTATAATAATTATTTTCTATTATTACTTTTATAGATAATCATTTGTATAAAAAAAAATTCTTCAAAGTCTGTTATAATTATCTATGAAATTTTCAAATGCAATAGTTTTTGGGTTACCCATGAATATTAACATTATTTATGAAACTCTTTTGTAGATAAAAAATTATTTATGAAAAAAATTTGTAAATAATTTTGCATAGATAATACACAATTTTTTTTAGTGGGTTGTTGTCTTTACATACAATCATTAAGTAAATGAGGATACAATTTTTATTCTTCGTAATTGTGATCAAATGCCTAGTTAAATGGAAAAAAAATAATATTTTTTTGTGTTTATGAGGTTATTTTCTTATTATAACTAGTAGACTGTGTCGTGCATTTGCACGAGTTGTATTCTTTTTATTTTTATATTAAAATAATAAAGTAGTGAAAATATTATATAATGAAATATCAGAAAAATTAGGTAATATTGTTATAAATGTTGTTATTAAAGCAATGAAGTACTAATGCAATAATAATTTCAGTTTTGAATATAACAAATAGAATTGATACCACAATACACAATACAGTGTTCAGTTACCCATGACCCATGCATGTACCAATATTTTTTTTTGTTTTTTTATACAAATAATTTTAAAATAATAATATAATTGTTATTATATTTATTTAACCATTAAAAATAATAATATTAATATTAATATAAAATACCAATTATAAAAAATTTAAAAGATTAAAAATCTATTTACCAAAAGGATTTAGTATAACAATGTTTTTTATAATTAAAAAACAAAAGCACTTCTAATAATAACACAATAGTAATAATACTAATAAAAATAATAATGATACCAATAATAACAAACTAATGATAATAATAATAATAATGTTTATGCTATAAATATTAATGTCAATGGTAATACTAAGATTAATGTTAACTATAATAATCTATAATTATATATAAAGATATACATCAACAACAAAATAAATAAAAATGATAAGTAATTGAAAAATGATCCCATAGTAAATAAAATTAAGATGTGTGTTTAACTATAATGATGAAGGATTATCTTGTTTCTTTTTAAGATTATTGAATATGGTGTGAGTTGATTAAGAAAGCTAAGTGAAATCCCCACTGGACATTAATAGCAAGCTATCTAGATGTGAAGGTTCCTTTCACAAAGCTCAAGAGAAGAAGATGATGAATTGATTCAAAATGAAAAGGAAATGGAAAGCACATAAATCATAGAAAACCAAGAACAATTAAAGGAAGAAGAAAACATAAAATGGAAAGGAAAGAAATGGTAAAAATGTGAGAAGCACGCCACTACAAGGCTAGGCTAGAAGCCATGGCAACCTTGAAGATGAATG
>Ga0214543_1004235_pt1 | contig 27379 bp, 10 predicted proteins | sample CNSS2metaG_FD_160094 | JGI IMG/M metagenome (GOLD analysis project Ga0214543, IMG submission 160094) | Root nodule microbial communities from cowpea collected in UCLA plant growth center, Los Angeles, California, USA - CNSS2 | ecosystem: Host-associated > Plants > Roots > Nodule | place: USA... | reverse complement strand
AGGGTAGGCGTGCACAATGCTCGCTCCAAAAGTGGATTCACGGACAGGTTTTTCTCCTACAGTGAGGATTGCAGAGATGAAGATGAAAGGGTGAGAAGCTGTGGCGAGAGAAGGAAGTAAGAAGGGTGAGAAGCTGTGGCGAGAGAAGAAATGGAAAAAATAAACAGCGATCAAAGTCGGCACTAGTGTACTACCACAGCACTCAAAAGCTTAGTGAAAGAAAACTCAGAAATATGTTTTTTTTTAATGAAAATAAATAAAAGAAAATGCAGTAATCGCTTTTCTTTCCCCCACATAGTCATGAGAAGGAGATAGGATAACACAGTTAAAACATAAAAACTTAACTATTTACTGGATGTACACTGAGATATTGTCAGAACCTAAATCGCAATGAGAAATGACAAACTCGAAAAAAGTCACCAAAACGTCATTTTAACCAACAAAAATGCTTTTGACTACAAAATCTATATGCCATAACCAGGCCTCCACATTAACACTAACACTCCTGAAGCTTTAAAGAAAAATAAACACAAAGGTATGGGCCTGGCCCTTGCACATGACACCAGAGCACATGCAGCCAGATAACAAAACATGCCAATGTAAACACATCCTAAGACCTCTGATTCTTTGTTTTACCTTGAATAATTCGATCCCAACCACAACCAATTAATGCAACTCATAGTCAAATTATAAATCCGAACACAACTCTGGATCAATTATAATCCAATGATTCAAATCTCCAGAACAATTAGTAACTCACTCAATCACAAACCGAAACATCAACACAATACTAACAGTGTTCACTATAGAAATTCGGAATTGTAGAATTGAACGAAGGTAAATCACCAAAAAATCAAGTATATACATTATACATTTGCAAATTTAGTTTTTCGTGATGTTCATACTACTCTAAAAAAAATTCAGTTCGTGGAACTTGAAAATCAAGTTCTGTAGTGTTTAACTATACTCTTGTTTACAAAAGCTATTCCCATTTTTTTGTTGACCATAAGAAATAAACAAGAATTATATATAATTTATTCATTACATCGGATGTCTAAAAAAACAATGATTTTTTAAGCAATATGAGCAAATTGTTAACAGTGATTAAATTATGCCCAATTTAGTCATTACAAACAACTTGATCATACTGCTTAAAAATAATTCTTCGTTTCTTTTTTAACATCTAAGGTAACAAACATGTTATACATTATTCTCTTTTTATGGCCAACAAAAAATGACAACATGGATATGTGCATTTTGTCAGTGCAAGTTTTCCAAAAAGTGAATCTCTGGTATACCACTAGTCATTATTAATCCTGAATATGAAACTCGGAAGGTCCAAGATCAGATGTTACCAGTTTGACTTCAATCTACACTTTCGAAATCTGTTCTTTCTCATGTCCTTGGTGCCAGTCATTTCTATGAAGTTTGGGACAAGATTCATGCATACTGCAGATACTATAAGTCTCTAGCAAGAATTGTACATTCCAATGTGTGTTGTTAGACTGAAATCTAAAACTATGGACTAGTGTAGTACAACTACACTCAAAAGGTTAGTCAAAGAAATCTTAGAAATATGTTTTCTTTTTCAGATGAAAATAAATAAATGAAAATGCAGTAAACGCTTTACTTTTCCCACATAGTGCTGAGAAGGAGATAGGATGATACATAGTTAAAACATAAAAACTTAACTATTTACACAATCTAACACTTGTGATACGTTAAAACAAACAACGAACAACACAGACGTAAAGGCTCTGGCTCCAGATTTCACTATCATAAATATTAGTTTCTCCCAAATAGCTTGCAGAAGTACTTTTACAGAATATGCTACAAATATTCAAGAAATGTAATTCATACTTACAACTTATTCCATTCATAGCTAACCTGGTAATGTAAACGAGCATAATTTTGCAAACCATGAACCAAAAAGGCACAAAGGAGTGTTTTATTCACTCAAAAGTGTTTATTTTGCGATTCTAATTTTATTTTTATTGGAACACTGTCGCTAACTAATTAGACTATAATAAGAGTGAAGAATGAAAGCAAGGTGGCGAAAACCAAAAACTCAAATCATAAAAACTTTGAAACTAGAAGTATTCATATTCAGAGAAAAAATGGTTAATTTACCTGTTCGGTTTCTACTGAGATTAAAATGAAGAAATCTATGTCATACACCAACAGACTTTCTTCAATCTTCAGAAATAACACTACCAAAGAAAGGGAAGACCACCCATATATGAATTTCAAGAAGCGTTAATATGATAAAAACTTGGACAAGAGATAATTAACATCACATACTAGGACCAACGTACATATGATCCTATTTCATATAGGAATGTCTTGCAGATACATCATTCAATGATTAAAAAACGCGAGTCACACACCAAACATTTTACTTGAATTGGAATATACTGAACGACGTAGCATTATACATTTGAACCAAAACTGGGAAAATAACAAGAATGGCCTTAGCTGGCCTTAGCTCCTACATATGCCTCCAACATACAAGGTCAAAACAGCTATGAAATTAAACCCTTAAAAATACATTAGAGACCCAAGGTTCCTTCAACAAAATAAAACAGCCTCATCAAATTATCAAATATTTGAACAAATTACACAGCCTCAGAACCAAACAGAGAAACATTAGAACTCAGTTTAAACTAAACCCAATAATTCCCCAAAATTTCAGAATTCAACTCCCCATCAAACCTGCAACATTGTAACATTACTCGTATGAAATACTTAAAACAAAGTAAATTCAAACACACAACAGAGTCCAAAGAATCTATAAGCTTCAAACGGGATCGAAACCATCATAAACCAAACAATCAAAATCAAAATCAAAGAATAAAGAAAACAAACACGACAATTACACTAGCTCAATCAAATACACAATCGAACCTGATAAGAATGATAGAACGGGGGGCAAGTTCTGCCACACGAACCAGACCCCAAAACAATATCAGGCACAAACGCCAACTCAAAGAGATCAAGAACTTCAATGATTCAATCAATTTCAGATGAATGAGGGCCCCAAAACGATAAGGATGAGTGGATACAGATTGTGAAGAGGTCCTCTGTCTCGTGATTGTGTGTGAGAGAGTCAACCAAAAACGTGATCTCTTCTTTTGTGTTAGTGCCGTTTGCCTTGGGAAAAAACAGAAAGTCACGAGTTTTGTTGAGTGAGTGTGGTCTGTTAGGGTCAGGTGTTACCCTCGTGAGTAGGAATTCTGTTGGCCTGGAGCAAGAAAGAGGATGACAAGGGTGTCTAAAGATTGCAGAGGGTTTTTTAGGATGGAGAAATAATAAAACAGGTGTGTAGGTAGCAAATTGGGATTGGCCTCTTCAAAGAAAATCAGGGGTAACAAGAATGCAAATGCTAATATCATTTTTAACAAAAAATGGGCAAAATAATAGGTTCAAAAATGACTTCTTTTTTATTATTTTTAAATTCTAATTAATTTAACCAATTAATTTTCTTTTAAATTTTAAAATTTCTTTTTACATATTTTATTTCAACAATTTTTTGTTTATCTATTATCATTATTTTTAATAACACATTTTATTCAACTATACGAAACCAGGTATTGACAGATACATTAAATGTAGTTCCCATGTTCGGAGTTATCAATCCAACCTAAATTTGATGTCATCTTCAGTCTTTTCAAACAAGTCGACATAGATGGTAAGGTTCCCATAAAAAACAAGTTGAGTGAAATTGCATAAAATAATTTTAGGAAAGGGCCGTAGAGAGAGTGAATAATTAAAAATACCTCTGAAAGAGAACACACAATCAAGTAACATGTGTCGCATGATGATGATGGACTAATGTAAGAAAAAAATTTAGTGTAATCCATAAGTTAACGTTTTTCCATCATTGAACAAAACTACTCTGAAGATCAAGTTTCAAATTTAAGGTTATGTTTCTCCAATTTTAAAATAGTAAAATACTGTGTCAGTTGATTCAAGAAATTTTTATTTCGTTGTTAAAGTTCTGTATTATTTCCCTATAATTTAAGTTGATGTTCATACTAACATTTATGGTTCAAGTTGATGATTCACATAGAAATCCTAAAATGCTTAATAATTTCAAGATTTTTCTAAAAATTATAATACTACTACTTTTCCATATTTCTAAAAACATTATATATCTTTGAAACTAAGTGCTACTGCAGATATATAAATTTACAAAAGAAATGCCAGAAATTTGGCCCTAAAAACTGTGTGGATAATTCGAAAGCAATACCTTCAAAATCTAATGCATTTAAATTCATATTACTCAAAAAATCAAGTTGAATATACAATATGGGATGTTATTGAGAGTTTACTTTCTTCAAAATTATTGGGTACTCCTTCTACTTAAAAAGAATACTAGAAAGAAACATTTCAAAGTTTATACACCTAAGAAGATTTGAGACATTCCCAGTAAAGCTATGCATTCACAAACCTAAAATATCATTATATCTTTTCTCATCAAATAAATATATCTTCTTAAATAGTCAAAAAAAGGCATGTTCTAAAGTATTGAGAACAACAATAAATTCTTTCATATAACATTCAAGAATATGAATGATATGTGTATGTTGTAAGCGTTTTTGGAGAAGTGAATATGTGGAATTTCTTTTATCTGATTGCTCCACTTTTATGTTACTGGATATGAAACAAGACACTTACTATTATCCAAAACCAGTTTGCGAAAAGTTAACTGCTAGGCACCATTGTGTACTTCAAAGACCGAAAATACAATTAACTAGATGATGTGACTGGACATAACATTGTTCAAAAACTTTTCAAATTCATCTTTGAATCAAACAATGATGTTAACTTTTCCCAAACTAATTTTAAACTAAATATCTTGTTTCCCATCTTTACCGATAATAACATAAAAAATAATCAGACACAAGAAATATCAAAAGATCCACTTCTCCAACTGCTTGCATTTATTACATGCACGACATTCCCATTCTAGAATTCTATACGACGAAAGATTTCATTTTGTCCCTCTATTTAAGAACATAGACATTTTGACTATTGAATAAATATTTATTTCAAAAGAAAGAAAACAATAATATTTTAAGTTTGCAAATTCATAACTTTAGTGAAAATATCTCAAACTTTCGTAGGCGTATCAACTTTGAAATATTTCTCATTGATAGAAGAAGAAAGTACCTAGTAGTTTTGAAGGTTGTAAACTCCTAAAAGTAACCTGTATGTAAAATATAACTTAACATTTTTAACAATATGACTTAAATGCATCAGATTGTAAAGATTCTTCCAAAGCATTGACATAGTTAACCCAGTGTCTAGTGCCAACACCCTACTATTTCTTGTGTAAATTTGTCCACGATATCATTCTACACTAAAACTTCTTGAAAAGGTATATAATATTTCTTGAATAGATTGTGTTAATCATCAAATTAAACCATACCAGTACTCTTAGACATCAACTCCTAAATCATCGATTTGGTCGCCACGCATTATCCATTTGTCGAGCCACTTTGATTTCCATTATTGATGTATGTAGGACATCACTGAATCTACAAAATTTCTACAGATTTATGTAAACTCATGTACAAAGATCTACAAATTTATCTAAACTCATTAATTAACAACAATCTCCATCCAAAATAACGTAATCGATAACAAAATGAGGTACAACATTTATACTTTTAGAACCCTTTGATAGTAACTTTTGAGGAAAATGTTGAATCTTGAAATCAAAGAAAATTCTAAAACAATTTGAAGAATGTTTGAAATTAACTAAGACATTATGAGCGAATTAAAAATTGAATGTGTAATAACATTGACATTTTAAAAAGTGTCGTAATAAAAAGGGTCCGTATGCACTTGCGATGCGTCCAGAGTCAATGATACATGAGTGCAAACGAATGTGTCATACTAGTTGAAAACTATAATTTAAATTCATCATATTAAGGCATGTATGTATAAAACTTACATTTATTTTAAATGTGTATTTAACGTTTCATATTTATATTATTTTTTATTATATATAAATAACAACTAAATATAATCTAATTATTTTAATATCTCTAAGGTAGAAAAGGTTAAATATTTTAAATAATAATTTAAATTTAAGTTTAAATCATGAAACTGAAAATTTATATTTAATTCAAAAATATAATGTTAAAAGATTAAATCTATAATTTCTTTTTTTTCAAATTCTTCTTCAAAGTGGTGTAAAACCATAACAAAAATTTATTGATTGTATTAATATTTGCTTAAATATTTTAAAGGAGATTTGATTTTTTCTAATTAATAGAAAATTTAAATATATAATATGTATTGAATATAGTAAAATTAAATACATCCAATCGTAAAATGCCACTTCATCTTGGATTTAGGCAGAACATCACAATGTTGGTAAGGTTATTGTTTTTATGACTCTGATTTGTAGTCATATATGCTCAAATATATTTTCCTTTCAATTTTTTGTGATTGTTAGTGATAGTTCTATCTCTTGCCGTCCATATTAAACATTTTTTATCATTAGAAACATGTATATAAATAAAACGAAGGATAGAACCAGAAAACAAAACCACACATAGAAAAAACACACAAAAGTTACTGCAATCAAAAATTACCGGAGAACCAAGCATGTGTTCCAGGAAAAATGTTCACAGCCGTGATGTGTACCGACACAGCAATAATCTGCACAAGTTTTTTTAAACAGCATAAATACCCAGTAAAAGATATTACATATTAATAATAACTGGGAGAGACATAAAACCTAAAGTAAAGAACACGCTTGGGAGTACCAATACTCATCCAAAATAAAGAAACCATAAAAGAACAAGCTGTGGGGAGTGTTGGCTCAGAAAACCCTAAACAATGAAGTTCATCATTCTACTGCCAGTAAATGGCAGCAATCCGGCCTTTTATTCATCATCGCCAGATAAACTAGGAAAGATCCAAACTTTAAACTCTCCACTACTCCTATGTCTTTCCCTCGTTACCATGTTTCAACATTTTTCTAAAAATGACATGAAAATGAAAACAAAATAACGATTACTGGCTCAGAAAACCCTAAACCATAAAGTCCATCAATCTACTGCCAAAGAAGTATACGGCAGCCGTAAGTCCGGCCTTTTCATCGTCATCGCCAGTTAAACTCAGAAAAATTCAAACTTTGTAGTCTAAGATGAAAAAAATTTAAAGTTTACCTGTTCCGTTGTGACTCTGCCGGTTTTGATAACAATGGGACTCACATTCACTTTCTGATTCACAGATCTGAAAGCATCCAAAGCATATCGCGGACAGAGCATGGAAGTATCCAGTCTCAGTTTTTTGTATTTCTAGGGTTTGAGTTCCATCCTGCTGCGAACCAATTTAAATAATCTCCATCCAAGATTATTTTAATATATTATTTATTGTTTGTTTATTATATTTTAACGGTAAAAAAAAAATACATCTTTTATTATATTAAAATAATAATGCGACTCTTTTTTCGGCGAATTTCGTCTGTTTACGATGTGATGTGATGTGATGTGTCTCTCTCTTTTCTTTCACCTTTTCGTATTCTACTCTGCTGTGTAATAAAAAAATAAATTATTGAAGAGCCTTCACCTATCTCACGATTTTAATTTTGTACCATAAATTCATACAAATAATATATTAACTTATTTATATGTTGTATGATATCATGTTTACATAAATAATCATGACATAATTATATATATGACATATTAGTTTAATAAAAAATTAATACAAATATAAAATATGTTTATTTTGCAAAATCAATTGGTTAATTAAATCACATGATTTTAAAATAAAAAATATTTCACTATTTTTATTCTATTTTATAATATATTTTTCGAACAAATTTATTCATGAGTTTTCATTCTCCATCTCAAGATTTAGTCATAGATAGATGCATCGTAGGTTATACTTTGAAGAATTTTGTAAAGTAAAATGAAAAAATTTAAAATTTAGGTTTACCATCCCTTTGTTAGCTTTGCAAAGCCGGTTTCAATCTCTTTCTCTTTGTATAGGAATTTAGTTTAGGAAAATAATTATTTGAATTATTTAATAATTTTTATAAATGTAAAATGGCTTTAACCGAAATTAATTTGTGTATTTAATAAATAGGAATGAGAAATAGTGATATCAAAATTGTATTTTTTTATTTAAGGAATGTCTTAATGAAAAATTATGTTTTCAAAATTGACACCTGGGATAAATGGTTTAACTAGTGAGAACAACATCTTCTCTTCTCGTCATTATTTTATCAAAAAAAAATTGAGACAAAAAACTTCTTTTTTTAATAGTTTTTATTTCTTTTTTCTCTCAAATTCAAAAAATGTCTTTATTAAATAATAGTAGAAGAATGTCACCGTCTAAGAAGTAGTAACTATCAAAATCCTAAATCAAAAAACATAAACAACATCATTAATCAAACAAAACATAAACAAGAAAATTTAGTCTCTTATACAACATATCTTTTTAAGAAACATATATATTTTCCAATATTTCTGATAATAAAATATACTATATTTTAATAATAATATAAAATAAATAATGAAGTCAAAGATAATTTTGTTATAAGGTAGTTTGAATATAGAGAGTGAAAATGAAAAATACATATCAAATATATTATAATTGACTCCCTTCTAAATTTAAGGTACAGATAATGTATAAAGTGAAGGTAAATGTTACAAAATTATTAGTAAGTATATCACATAGTATAAAGTGAACAGGTTAAGATATCATATCCACGTAGATTAATATTGTTTAAATTAATTGGTTAGGAACTGATAAAGTTGAAAATAACAGAACATTTATAATTTAAAAAAATTTAAATTTACTATAAAGCATAAATAAAAATTGACACAATAGAAACAAATAGTTTGATTAAAAAAATATAACAAAAATAGCGTGATATAAATTAACTTAATGACGTTAAATTTTGTAGACTTGTTTGGTATTCTAAATTTATATTTGAGTTGAAATACATTAAGACTGTGTAAATAACTAAAACATCATCCTAAAATGTATTTGACATACATGTTAATAAAATTTAATGTAATTGAATTAAAAATATTATATTCATTTATTTATAAGAAAATTTAATGTAATTGAATTAAAAATATTATATTCATTTATTTATAAGATTTTAAAACAAAAATACAACAGAAATTAAATTAAGATATAATCAGATTTCAATTTCGAATTCAACTTTATAACTCTAAATTGAGTTAGTCTCTCCAATGTGATGTTGGAGCTTTTTTGTAGTTTTAAATGGGTTAATAGTTTGAATATGATGTCACATAATATAATTGAGTATCGTTTTCCTTTTTATTTTTCTTAGTTTATTTCTGTGTGCCTATTAAACACAGCTTAAACGATTTTCCAAAAATATCGGTCCATGCATAGAAAAAAGAAAAAAACATTCAGACAGACACCGAATGGAACAACATAAATTACAATGAAAAATAAATAAACTAAATTGAGTAAGGCATATAAATATCAGAAGCTTTTGTTGGTAACTGATTGGTCGGTCACCATGAAATGAACAACATAATTAATAATGTTAGGTTAGTCAGGCATTAGTCAAATCAATAGAGATGGAATATTTTTGTGGACATTATTTCATTCTTCTTCTTCTATTAACTCTCATATACTATTTTTGTTTTGTTTAAAAATATCATACAAGCTTTTTATTTATCACTATTAGTTTATTATTTCAATAAATTATATGCAATTTTTTATAAATTATAAATACAAACAAAATTTCAAATAAAGTTCAACTTAACATATCTTAATTAAAGACGAGTTAGACTAAAAGACTAAAGTTGATTTTTTTAAGAGGAGTTTTAATTTAAAAGAATTGTCAAGTGATTTTAGTTAACTAAAAATGAATGAAATTTGAACATGGAAAATGAATTATTGACCATTTATGAAACTAATTAGCTGGATTTGATTGAATATACTTTAAAACGATGGTAAAATGGGTGAGTCTTGTCCGTTATTTTTTTTTAATTTCAAATTTAAAAATTTGTTTATTTAAATATAAATATTAGAAATATATTTAATTATATAAGTATTTTAAACTTTTAGTTAATCAATTAAACTCTCTAATCAAATAAAGTACAATAATTATTATAGTTATATATTATGTTATTTTTCATATAATTAGTAATAGTAGTAAATAATTAACATACTAAAAAGATTATATCAACATTAATTGACAGACAGAAAATTTTAAACTGATGCGTTAAATTTTGAAAGACTCATTATTATCACCAATAATTTTCTAATAGATTAAATTTTTATAGTATATACGAATGAGTGGGTGATGAATAAATAGATTGGTTTAACATATAGTGACAACCATCCGTGTTTTATAATTTTGATGGTGCGTGAATTTGATTTTTTGTTATTACTTAATGAAAGATCACTGTCATTATATTCGACTATATTACCAAAAATGCAACTATCAACACAGATTTGAGAATGAAAATAACTATCAATGCAACTATTAATATTGTTCCAACTAAAAGGAGTATCATACATGGAATGATCGTAATCACTCTTAATAACAGTATTCTGATAGCTAGAAAAAAAAATTTCTTGTTCACTTAGAAAAGAATGATTGTTGTTAATCTCCAAAGTTTTATTTTCAATATCTAAATATATGGAATAACTGTTCTTCTTATTATCCCTAACTAAAAAAGTTTTATCAGATAGGAAATCCTCATGATTTATCCTCTTCTATTAATCTATCAACTATATTATGGGTAGAGATTGATTCATTTGATATTCCACCTTGTAGCTTTTACGTTCAATGTTATATTTATGGTGCTCTATATGTTTTTTAAACGTGTGTATAACTCAATGGATGAAGGAAAATATAGTTTGATATATCTTTTAAAATGAAATTCATTTTATTCATCACATTTTTTTAGTGACATAATATTTTAGTTACAGAGTATAAAATATAATTTAAATGTTTAATTTTTTCTTTTTCAAAATATTGCCAATGAACAAAAGAACGATAGTTAAATTATTAATATGAGAGTGACAATTAAAATGAGATTATGAGTGAGTATGGATGACAAATAACTTGCTTTTGTGAATATAATCTAAACCAATGTAATCAAAATCGAAATTTAGATCATAAAATCGTAATATTCAATGATTTTGCATAGTATTTAAGAGTGAGATTTCACACATAATCGTAATAGTAAGATCCATAAAATCGTAAAATATTGTAAATTATCATTTTTTTCTCACATTTTCTGTTGCACTGCTTATTCATATTTTTTAGTGAATAAATTCAATTTAAATTAAACCTTAAAAATTAATATAAATAAAAATTTACATTGTTGTATGTGGTGTGAGTAACACACTCCCCTCTCACACCTACTCAAATAAAATATTAATGCAGTAAATATTAATTTCTCAATTAAAAATTGATAACACCAAAATTCAGCTCCAATACATCGCAACACTTCCCAAATAAATACAATAATTGATTTTGCAAGCCACAATTTTACATCCATCAAAAGCTTAATAATGTTAAGATTTATTAACTCTAATGTTAGTACTTATTATGAATGTTATTTAAGAAGATCGACAATAAATAACTTCTTTTGATATATTTTTCTCATTTGACAATTATGAATACAATTTATCAAATTTTAATATATCCAAAAATAATAATAAGTTATTATGATATAATTTCTTTATATTATTTTGTTTTAATTATTTTCGTATTCCTATATTTTATTACATAATTATTTTTCATACACGCCATTTAAAATTTTAAAGGATTAAATTGAATTCATTTATACTCTCAGTGAATTCCAATAATTACTTTATTGATAAAACATTGCTTACTTTACTGACACTCACAGACTAAAAACTTTACTATATCATCTTTTGTAAACTTAGTTGATTAAGTATTGAGAAAATGATGGATTTTATATAAATATAGGTACTATGTTTTCATAAAAATGAAATTAATATTTCGTGTTACGATTTTATAATTTACATGGATCATTCATAATTTTAATCATAATATCGATTTTAACTTATCTCATCTCATTCCTACTTTGATAACAAATATTTGTATTGATTAGATATAGGTAAAAAAATCTAAAATACTTGACTTTTTATTTTGACATAGAAACGAGAATAATCTAAATGTACATATATCTTTCTCTATTTAAATTATTAAAATATTCATTATTCATTAAGTAATTTTATACAAACACACTACAAAAATATTTAAAATATTTTCTAATTTAAATAGTTTTTTTGTGTCATATTCTTAAATATTATCAACTACATTTTATTAATCTTTACAGATTTAACAAATATTTGATTCTCGTAAAATTTTATTTAATATTTTAATTTAAAATATATAAAATTATAATTTATTTATAAATGTAAATGTGAAAAAAAAATATATATCAAAGTGCATGAAAAAACACCCACCAATGGACCATGCGTTTCAGTTTGATAGGTGCTTCATTGATGTATTCTTTCTGCAATTCCCTGTTTTTCTTCGAGATCGGCTTACCCTAATGATCCTTTCACGTAAAGATTTTCTTCTTTACCTAAATAACTTCAATTTACATATAATAAACCCCATAATAACTTTTAATTTTAGAAATTAATATAAATACCAAATTTTTGATAGTCAAAATCTTAATAATTAATGTTAAAAATTATAAAAACTAATTTATAATCCAGTCATAGCTTTTTATCATAATAAATACTATTTTAAATATCAATAATTTTGAATTAAGTATTTAATATTTAAATTAATTATTATAGTTATTATAATAATTAAACAGTTTGTTTAAATTAATTAATATTTAAAGATTTTCTTAAAGTAAATGTATATAGAAAAAATTAAGGAACCTGGTCCTTTCCCACGTGAAGAAAGGCAACTCACTTCATTTATTTCAAATAAAGAATTAACGCAATAAAAACGATGTTATGTCATTCCAATAATCGAGGACGAATAAGAATAAAATATAGAAAGTAAAAAAACAAAAAAAAAACCGATCCAACACCTAAAAAAATATCCAAATTATCACTCTTTTAAATCCAATTAAATTCAAAGCTTGTTTTTATTTCAAAGCAAAAAATTACATACTCTTTTTTAAATGCTTTGACATCTCTCGAATAATAATATTATAATATATATTAGTATTTTAAATTAAAAAGTAATATGGAATATATTTAAATTATTAAATAAAATCATTTTGATTTTGTTGATATGAAAATATCAAAATATTAAGTTTCACCTTTTTCTCCCTCCTCATCACTTTTGTGTATAACAGCAATATCTCTCCTTTCAAACATACAGACAAATTATTACATTTACTTTCCTTAAAAGGAAATCCATTAGATCAAGAACTTGTTGAAGGGTACAACTAATTTGAAATAGTGAAGAAAAAAACATACTATTTTTTATAATAGGAAAATGAAAAAATTTCCAGCAGATATAACTTGCATAATTTTAGTAAATTTTAAGCATAAACAATGTTCTGCTGACATAACTGAAAATATGTTCATTAAAAATTATGAAAGTTATATTTAACATTCAGTTGATTCTATACATTCTTAAAGTCATGAATGCTGACATTTAACTTAATGAGACACTATATCCACTTCTATTTATTCTTTGTCAAAAAATTAGTTCACGTGTCCGCAAAAATCAGGAACATCAGTACAATTATTTTGTTTTTGGAATTTTCTACAGACTCTTTAAATTCTGAACAAATGTTATTGATGGATTATATTTTCAGGAAAGCTTTAAACAAAACACTCCTGAAGCTTTAAACAAAAATAATCACAAGCACTTGCCACCAGAGCACATGCAGCCAGATAACAAAACATCCTATTCTGAATTCGACCTCTGATTCTTTGTTTTACATTCAATAATTCGATCCCAACCACAACCAATTAGTGCAACTCAGTGAAATTATAAATCCGAACACAACCCTGGATCAATTATAATCCAATGATTAAAATCTCCAGAACAATCACTAACTCATTCAATCACAAACCGAAACATCAACACAATACTAAGAGTGTTCAAACCCCTAACACAAACAATTTAATCCCAAAATTAATGAAACGCACATACAATTATCATCGTCTGGGGTTGGCGCTCGCTGCTGGAGGTCTGGGCGACGACCCACTGGCTGTGCGGTAGGGTTTTGTGGAGGAGAAAGAATTGAGGATGAACGAAACAAAATACTGAAAATGAATCTATGGTATTCCTTTTGTTTGATTGTTCATTTGCCACACTTTATGTTACTACATACTTTTACCCAAAATAAGTTTGGAAAAAATTGAAGGCTAACACCATCGCTTGCTTAGAATGAAACTACAATTATGCAGTGTTTGACTTAAGGGCAACGGGTCGGGTCGGGCACAGATAGTATGATATCCGTACCCGACTCGTTAAAAAAAAATTTGCCTGTTACCCGCCCGTTTACCCGTACCCGCTTAAAAAATACCCGCAGATATTTTTAAAACCCGCGAGTACCCGTGAATACCCAATACCCGCAAATATTTAAAAAAATATGAATTTTATAAATTTTTTAATATAAAATTATAAAAATAAAATATAAATAAAATTAAATTATAATTATAATTATAATTATAATTAAATTTGACATAATAAAATATATTGTTACTTCTAATTATAATTAAATTTGACATAATAAAATATACTGTTACTTCTAATTTTAATTAAATTTAACTTAATAAAATATAAATTAAATATTAATTTTAATTTTTTGCGGATAACGGGTACCCGCGGGTACGGATAGTATGATAACCGTACCCGACCCGTTTATAACCGGGTATTAAAATACCCGTTACCCACTACCCGCAGGTAATAAATACCCGCGGATAGTAACTATCTGTCGCAGATTTTATCTGCAGATATCTGCAGACACGGATATTCTTGCCATCCCTAGTTTGACTATACTCTTGTTTCCAAAAGCTATTCTCATTATTTGTTTTTTAAGCAATATGATCAAATTATTTTTAATAATTAAATTAGATATAATTTCTATTTTGTTCTTTTGATCAACCAATAATAGACATATAAAATGAACATATATATAATATATTATATGTTCAAAAGAAAAAAACAAAAATTATTTCCAATTTAATCCTTGCAAACAACTTGATCATACTACTTAAAAATAATTCTTCGTGTTATAATTTCTTTGTGGCATCGAATGTTTAAAAAAACAATGATTTTTTTAAGTAACATGATCAAACTATTTTCAGTGATTAAATCAGACATAGTTTCTATTTTATTCTTTTAACCAACTAAAAATGAATATATTTAAATAAATATATTAAATATGTCCATGTTTTGTTGACCAAAAGAAAAAAACAAAATTATGCCCAATTTAGTCATTGTAAACAACTTGATCATACTACTTAAAATTAATTCTTAGTTTCATTTTTAACATCGAAGGTAATAAACATGTGATACATAATTCCTTTCTTTATGGCACCGAATGTTTAAAAAACATTGATTTTTTTACGTAATATGATCAAACTAGATCAAACTATTTCTAGTGATTAAATTTGACATAATTTCTATTTCATTCTTTGGACAACTAAAATTGAACATATTAAATTGTTCATTTTTTATTGACCAAAAAGAAAAAAACAAAGATTGCAGAGGGTTGTTTAGGGTGGAGAAATAAGAAAAAAAAGGGTGTAAGGAGCAAATAAGGATTGGACTCTTAGAGAAAATCAGGTGGGAACAAGAATAGAATGCTAATGTTAATATCATTTTTAACAAAAATTGGGCAAAAATATAGGCTCAAAATGACTTCTTTTTTATTACTTTTAAATTATAATTATCTTAACCAATTAATTTACTGTTAGTGAGAGTAAATAATTTCCAATACCTCTGAATGAGAACACTCATCAAAGTAAAATGTGTGTCGCATGATGATGGTGATGAACTAATGTATGAATAAAATTTAGTGTAATACATAAGTTTATGTTTTTCCATCATTGAACAAAAGTACACTAAAGATCAAGTTTCAAATTTAAGGTTATGTATCTCCACTTTTAAAATAGTAAAATATTGCGGCAGTTGATTCAAGAAATTTTCACTTGGGTGATAATTCGGAAGCAATATCTTTAAAATCTAATGCATTTTAATTCATATTGCTCAAAAAATCAAGTTGAATATTCAATATTCAAAAAATCAAGTTGTTATTAGGAGTTTACTTTCATTGAAATTATTAGGTACTTCGTCTATTAAAGAATACCAAATTAATATATTTCAAAGTTTATAAACCTCCGAAGATTTGAAACATTCCACCAAAAGTATGCATGCACAAACTTAAAATAACATTATATCTTTTCTCAAGAAATAAATACTTTTTAAATAGATGTGTACCGACACAGCAATAATCTGCACAAGTTTTTTAAACAGCATAAATACACATTAAAAGATACTACATATTAATAATAACTGGGAGAGACATAAAACCTAAAGTAAAGAACACACTTGGGAGTAACAATAATCATCCAAAATAAAGAAACCATAAAAGAACAAGCTGTGGGGAGTGTTGGCTCAGAAAACCCTAAACAATGAAGTTCATCATTCTACTGCCAATAAATGGCAGCAGTCCGGCATTTTATTCATCATCGCCAGATAAACTAGGAAAGATCCAAACTTTAAATTCTCCACTACTCCTATGTTTCTTTCCCTCGTTACCATGTTTCAACATTTTTTCTAAAAATGACATGAAAATGAAAACAAAATAACGATTACTGGCTCAGAAAACCCTAAACCATAAAGTTCATCAATCTAAGAAGTAAACGGCAGCCGTAACTCCGGCCTTTTCATCTTCATCGCCAGTTAAACTCAGAAAAATTCAAACTTTGTAGTCTAAGATGAAAAAATGTAGGATTTAGGGTTTACCAGTAACTCTGCCGGTTTTGATAACAACGCGACTCACATTCACTTTCTGATACACAGATCTGAAAGAATCAAAAGCACATCGCGGTTTTGAAAACAATGCCACTCATATTTACTTTCTGATTCACGGATCTGAAGGAATCAAAAGCATATCGCGGTTTTGATAACAATAGGACTCACATTCACTTTCTGATTCACAGATCTGAACGCATTAAAACCATATGGCGGACAGAGCATGGAAGTATCCACAATCTCAGTTTTTTGTATTTCTAGGGTTTGAGTCCCAGATCCTGCAGCGAACCAATTTAAATAATCTCCATCCAAAATTATTTTAATGTATTATTTATTGTTTGTTTATTATATTTGTAACGGTAAAAAGAAATACATACTTTTATTCTATTATTAAAATAATAATGCGACTCTTCGTCTGTTTACGATGTGATGTGACTGTGTCTCTCTCTTTTCTTTCACCTTTTTTTATTCTACTCTGTGGTACAAAAAAATAAATGAATTATTAACCATTTATGAAACTAATTAGCTGGATTTGATTGAATATACTTTAAAGGATGGTAAAATAGGTGAGTCTTGTCCGTTACCTTTTTTTTAATTTTAAATTTTAAAATTTGTTTATTTAAATATAAATATTAGAAATATAATTAATTAAATAAGTACTTTTTAAAGTTTTAGGTAATCAATTAAACTCTCTAATTAAATAAATTACAATAATTATTATATTTGTATATTATATTATTTTTCATATAATTAGTAATAATAGTTAATAATTAAAATTTAATTTATAAAAGTAATACTTTAAGTTATTATATTATTATACATTTATATCATTAAAATATATAATATAAAATTATTTTGTAAATTATTTTTTAAATTTTTAATCGAAAATAATCTAACAGATCAACTTTTACTTATCTCTTACCTACTAATTTAACATACTAAAAAAAAATTATACCAAAATTAGTTGAGAGATTTAAAACTTGAAACTGATGCGTTAAATTTTGAAAGACCTATTATTGTGGCACGCTTTACCACCACCCAGTCACACACCAGAGTTCTTATACTATTGAGAAAGTTTTCGTCGACAAACTTTTCATAAATAATATTTTTAATAAAAAAACCCTAAAATTTTATTATTTTATTATCTTAACTTCCGCTAAGAAATAAAAAAGTTATAGTAACTTTGTCAACTTTATCACCAAAATTTTTGTCAAAAATTATTTTATTTTTCTAATTAATTAAATTTTTATAGTACATATGAATGAGTAGGTGATGAATAAACAGATGGGTTTAACATATACTAAGAACCAAATGACGAATTTTCGTCTAACAATATTATTGTGATTAATTTAATAAAAATAATACATAATTTAATACATTTATAATTATAAAAAAATTACATCTATAAAAATATATTTATCATTTTTTCATATTATTAAACTCATAATAATTTGAATCATAATTAAACTTTTCGGTCAATTTTATTTATATAAATAACTATATTATCTGTAACATTTTTATCTTTCATTTTATTTATGTACATTTAATCCAAAAAAGTCTTTACTAACTTTTATTTTATTGCTACGTAATGAGCAACTATATTATAATATTTCCATCTCATCGTCTTTACCAATTTTTAAAAACTTTTTTTTATTTTTTGTTCATCTTCCTATTAAAGAATATCTTTTACGTAATATTAAATGGTCTCCCATTGTTAAAATATATATTTTTAAAATAAATTTACAATATTTGTTTCTTCTACCATCAGTTTATACTAGTTACTTATTTTTTTTAATTACAGTATTATACTCACAACTAGGTCTCTTAATTAAAAAATATCAGATTAAATCATTCAAGAGTTCCCTATTTTTGTAACCAAATCTCAAGTTGGTCCTCAATCCCCAATTTTTATTTGACTCAATTGAGTCCCTATTTTGGAAAATTCGTTGCACAGTAACGATGTTAATTATGTGCCATATGTCAGCATGTGTTTTTTTTTTATTTTTTTTTAATTTTTAATTTTTTTTTAATTTTTCTTTTTTTAAACATTAAAAAAATATTAAAATTGTCACGAATCAATCTGACATTATGCCACGTGGCATAATGTAGCTGTGACAGTGCCACGTGTCACTATTGTATGTGAAAAGTATCAATGTACTCCCTGTATTTGTTATTTTGTCTCAATTTGGTCACAATTTTTTAAAAATGGGATCAATTTCATCCCTATATCAAATTTATTTTTTATTTAAATTTTACAATTGTATTTTTATTATAGTTGATATTTTTAACAAAATTAAGTTTATTTAAATGTATATTTTGTATTGATATTTATTTAAATTTTGTTTTAAATATTTATATATCTATAATTTATAGATAAATGGTAGAATTGCTTTAAAAATAAAAACATTATAAATTTAAATATAAATTTTTTTAAAATTTTATAACAATTCTAACATTTATCTATAAATAATTGGTATATAAATATTTAAAACAATACTTAAATAAAGTTCAATACAAAATATATTTTTAAATGAACTTAATTTTGTTAAAATTATCAATTATAATAAAAATATAATTGTAAATTTGTATAAAAATTAAATTTGGTATAGGGATGCAATTGATTTAGTTTTAAAAAAATTGGGACCAAATTGAGACAAAATAACAAATTCAGGGACTACATTGAGAATTTTCACATCCAATAATGACACGTGGCACTATCACAACAACATCATATTATCCCTGCCACGTGGCAAAATGTCAGATTGATACCTGACAATTTTAATTTTTAAACACAAAAATTATAAAAAAAAAATTAACTTTTTAAAAAAATTAAAAAAAAATTAAAAAAATTAAAAAAACCACGTGCTCACATAAGGCACATAATTAACATCGTTACTGTGCAACGAAAAGAAACTGATTGCAACGAATTTTTCGAAATAGAGACTCAATCGAGTGAAATAAAAATGAGAGACCAAATTGAGATTTCGCTACAAAATTGAAAACTTCTTGAATGATTTGAAGTGTTTGGTGATGATGAGATTTGAAGTTGATTCTGTGTATATCCGGAGAGAAAAATATGAAAAAAAAAAATAAAAAATTAATTGTTGTGTTGAAACACGTTTAAAATATTTATGTGTCCAAATATTTTGTTTTCAAGAACAATAGTAATTCCACTTTCAATATTTTATGTTAAACTGCTTATTCATATTTTTTAGTGAATAAATTTAACTTAAATTAAATCTTAAAAATTAACATAAAGAAAAATTTACATTATTATATGTGTTCTCAATAAAACACTCTCACACCTACTTGACTAAAATATTAATGCAGTAAATATTAGTTTCTCAATTAAAAATTAATAACACTAAAATTCAGCTGTAATACACCACAACACTTTCCGATTAAATTTTAATACAATATTTGATTTTGCGGCCACAATTTTACATTCATCAAAAGCTTAATAATGTTAAAATTTATTAATGCAGTAAATATTAGTTAGTACTCATTAATTATCCTATAAAATAACTTAATGACATTATTCTTTTTTATTTACTCTATAAAAAAAAATATATTAATTTTATTCATGAAGATTGACGACAAATAACTTCTTTTGATATATTCTTCTAATTACAGTTTTCGATAATTATGAATACAATTTATTAAATTTTAATATATTAAGTTATTACGATTTATTTTCCTTATATTATTTTGTTTTAATCATTTTCGTATTCCTATATTTTATTACATTAATTATTTTTCATACACGCTATTTAAAATTCCGATTTTAATTTATCCCAACTCGTTCCTCTTTTGATAACAAATTCATAATAAGATATAGGTACGACAATCTAAAATACTTTTTAAATTTGATGTGGAAACAAGAATGTGAATATACATAAAATCCACTATATTTCTATTTAAATTATTAAAAAATTCATGATTCATTAAATAATCTTATACATACACACTACAAAAACATTTAAAATATTTTTTAATTTAAATATTTGTTTTTTTTTCATATTCTTAAATATTATCAACTAGATTTTGTTAATCTTTAGAAAATCAATAAATATCTGATTCTCATAAAATTTTATTTAATATTTTAATATAAAATTGAATATTTATATATATATATATATATATATATATATATATATATATCAAAATCCATGAAGAAACGGCCACCAATGAACCATACTTTTCAGTCTGATATGTTCTACCCGTACTTCATCGATGTATTCTATCTGCAATACCCTGTTCTTCGAGATCGGCTAACCTGATGATCCTTTCACGTAAGGAATTTTTCTTTAACTAATTAATTTCAAGTTATATATAATAAACCCCCTTATAAATTTCAATTTTAGAAATTAATACTCAAACACAAAATTTTTCATAGTTAAAATTTTAATAACTAATGATAAAAATCATAAAAATTAATTTATAATCCAATTACAACCTTTTACCATAATACATAATATTTTTAATATTAATAATTTTGAATTGATAATTAATAATTAAATAAATCACTGTAGTTTTTATAATAATTAAATATTTTTCATTTTTAAAATGAATTAATCATTAAAGATTTTATTAAAGTATATGTATATAGAAAAATTAAGTAACCTGTTCATTTATTTCAAATAAAGAATTGATGGGATAAAACGATGTTATGTAATTCCAATAATCGAGGACGAATAAGAATAAAATATAGAAACTATAAAAACATAAAAAAAAAACTATACAACACCAAAAAAATAATAATCCAAATTATCACTATTTAAATCCAATTAAATTAAATTCAAGGCTTGTTTTTTATTTCAAAACAAAAAATTTACATACAAATACTTTAAATGATTTGACATTTCCGGGATAAAAATATACTTATGTGTATAACAGCGATATCTCTCCTTCGTTCAAACATACACAACAAATTATTACATTTACTTTCCTTAAAAGGAAATCCATCAGATCAAGAACATGTTGAAGGGTACAACTAAGTTAACTTGCAAAATTTTACTAAATTTTAAGCTTAATCAATAATCTGAAGACATAACTTATTCTAATACACCTCAATCTTATTCTAAAGTACAATTTAAATAATTATATACAGACAAAACATGAAAGTTATATTTAACATTCAGTTGATTCTATTTATTGTTAAAGTCATGAATGCTGACATTCGTATTTATGAGACACTATATCCACTTCTATTTATTCATTGTCCAAAAATAATTTCACTTCTCCAGCAAGGATTAGGAAGCTGAGTACAACTATTATTATTTTTTTTGGAATTTTCTACAGACTCTTAAAATTGTGAAATGTTATCGGTGAATTATATTTTCAGGAAAGTTTAGTACTTTCAAAGACTAACATGATACAGTTTCATATTTTCAGGTACATTTTTGCAATACATCACACAAGATTCAAAATTCATTTATTTTCTCAGAAAATATAAAACTGGATTACTTTGATAAAGATTCACAGAAGATGTTGGACAATCTAACAAGTTTTCTTTGTCACAATTCACAAGTGAACCACAGCATAGTTTTATGCAAAATAATTTGAATGTAAACACATCCTAATTTGAATTCCACCTCTGATTCTTTGTTTTACCTTCAATAATTCCATCCCAACCATAACCAAACATTAATGCGCATAAAAAAAAATTATTTTTCATAGTTTGAATGTATACAAGCATTCGAGAAATATAAACACATTAATAAAAAACAAAAACGAGATATAATCACAATAAGCATAGCACAGATTACGATCTAAACATAAATGCATGCAAATGAAAATAGCGGAGGCACAAAATTATAAATCCGAACACCACTCTAGATCAATTACCTCTATCACAATACTAAGAGTGTTCAAATCAAAAAAAGAATGGAGGATGAATGAAACAAGATACTGAAAATGAAACTGAATCAAGTATATACGTTTTTCATTTGCAAATTTAGTTTTTTTTTGTGTTGCTCACACTCTGAAAGAAAGTCAGTTTGGGGAACTTGAAAATCTAAATGCTGTAGTGTTTGACTATACTCTGCTTTACAAAGGCTATTCTCATCTTTTTTACAAAATCACATCTCTAGATAATTGTATCTTTTGCCTTTGAATTAAAAAAAGATATTAACCGTCAAATTTTCCCAAAAATGGTTCCAGACTAATAGTAAATATCTTGTTTCTCATCTTCACTGATAATAACATATACAGTTGTTGCTTGTATTGAAAAACAATTAGACACAAGAAATATCACAAGATCCACATCTCCAATGCTTGGGTTGATTACATGCACAACATTTCTACTCTTGAATTCTTATATGAAACAATTCATTTCGACTATTTATGAAATATTTATTTGTCCTAAATCTTTACAGCTGTATCAACTTTAAAATATTTCTCATTGGTACAAGAAGAGGAGTACCTAATAATTCCTAGAAACAACCCATTACACATCAAATTTGAATCCTAGAGAAAACCATAGATAGTCTAACCAACGAAGTGAAAACTTGTTGAATCAAGTGACACAAAATTTTATTCTATTAAGAGAAAAAAAAAAAATTAACCTTAAGTCCAGAAATAATGTTTTGTACTTCTGACCTCAATGCTAAACTCTTGAAATTGGCATTTAATAAGCTGAAAGAAAGAAAATTACAGTCACATTCTCACTTTTACAACGACAATTAAAAAAGGGAAACTACACGAGATAGGAACTAAAGTCGCATGATATAAAATTCATGAATATAGATGTATGTGCATGTTGTGAGGGCAAGTTTTTGGAGAAGTGAATAACTGGTATTTCTGTTGTCTAATTGTTCATTTGCCGCACTTTTATGTTACTAAAATTAAAACAAAATACATACTATCATCCAAAACTAGTTTGGAAAACGTTGGCGACTAGCATTGTTGCTTATTTTAAAAAGCCAAATATATAATTAACTAGATGTGGTTGTACTTAACACCAAAGCAAATTAAGTTATGTCATTGCTCTTGTTCAGTTTGGGATTGTCAAACTAAAAGTAAACCAACAAAAAATAAAGCAAAAGGGTAAAGTAAAAACCCATTTGTAAATTTGGTTTTTCGTGATACTATTCTAAAAATCATTCTGTTAGAGGACTATAAAAAATCTTCTGTAATGCTTGACTACAATTTTTTTTTTAACAAAAACTATTCCCATCTTTTGTATAAGAAAAAAAATAAGAATTATGTATAATTTATTCATTACAATCGATGTTTAAAAAGAATGAATTTGTTTTAAACGGTATGATCAAATTATTTGCAATCACTAACTTGTATGCATTAATATGTTCATTTTTTTTTACAAAAAAAACCAGATACTATACCTAAGTTAATCACCGAAAACAACTTGATCATACCATTTAATTTTTTTTCTTAAACATACAAGATATAATAAACACATTATACGCAATAACTAATTTGTTCTTATGGCAAACAAAATATGGGAATAGTTTTTGTAAAAAAAAAATTGTTTATACTTAATTTTTTGGTGATTCAACTTCATTCAATTCTACAATTCCGAATTCTCACATAAACAAAAGCAATTACATTGTTGAAGAACTTTTGACATTAATCATCATTATCAACATCATTTTCTTCAAATTAAAGTTTAAACTTTAAAAGCCCAAATATCTACATCTAAGAATATTATGCACCGCAAAATCTCTAATAACCGTATTTTTCATCTTTAAATCAAGCAAGAATGTTAGCCATCAACTTCTCCCCAAGCACAAGGAGAAATAACAAAAGATAAACTTCTCCAACTGATTGCGTTGATTACATGCACAACAACATTCGTATTCTTCAATTCTATATCAAAGAATCCATTTTCCCCTTCTTAAGAAATATTTATTTAAAAAGAAATAAAACAAGTATTTTATGTTTGTGCATCATACATGATAATTTTGAACTTTGCATCAACTTGTAGATGTATCAACTTTGTCCATTCATACCAAATAATTTTGAACCTAATAATTTTGAAGAAAATAAACTCCGAAAAACAACCCTTATAAAAAATGGAACCCGAATTTTTTAGCAGCAAATCTACGCTAAAACTTCTTTCAAAGGTATATAATAATATTTCATGGCATATGAAAAAGGTTGTATGAATTTCTACTGAGAACTTTAAAACTAATCTTGAAACACCCTCATCAAATTATCAAAGTATTTCAACTGATTACACAACCTCATCAATACCAGCTCAGAACCAAACAGATAAACATTCAAACTCAGTTTAAACTAAACCCAATCAATCCCCAAAATTTCATAAATCAACTTCCCATCCAACCTGCAACATTATAACATTAATCATACCAAATACTTAAAACAAAGAAAATTCAAACACACAACAGAGAGTTCAAAGAACTATAAGCTTTTTCCATAAGTTTATGTTTTTCCATCATTGAATAAAAGTACACCGAAGATCAAGTTTCAAATTTAAGGTTATGTTTCTCCACTTTTCAAATAATAAAATATTGTGTCAAATTCATGAAATTTTCACTTCGTTGTTAAGGTTGTGTATAATTTCCCTATAATTTAAGTTGATGTTTATTAGTACATGATGGTTCAAGTTGATGATTCATATAGAATCTCTATGATGCTTACAAATTTCTAGATTTTTCTAATAATTATAATACTACTACCTTTTATATATCTTCCAAACTAAGTTTTACTGCAGTAAAATAAATTTAAACAACAAATACCAGAAATTTGGCACTAAAAACTGTGATGACAATTCGGAAGCAATATCTCCAAAATCTAATGCATTTAAATTGATATTGCTCAAAAAATCAAGTTGAATATTCAATATGGGTTATTATTAGGAGTTTACTTTCTTCAAAATCATTAGGTACTTTGTCTAATTAAAGAAGACTAGAAAGAAATATTTCAAATTTTATACACCTACAATGAGACATTCTTTCAAAATTTAATAATGACAAAATAAATTCTTTCATATAAAACTCAAGAATATGGATGATATATGTATGTTGTAAGTGTTTTTGGAGAAGTGAATATCTGAAATTTCTTTTGCTTGATTGTTCATTTGCCACACTTTTATGTTATAGGAAAATGAAACAGGATACTTACTATTATCCAAAACCAGTTTGGGAAAAGTTGACGACCAATACCATTGCCTACTTCAAAAACCGAAGATACAATTAACTAGATGATGTGACTGAATATAACACACTCCTAGTGGTAGACCATTTGGATTTTCAAATCTTAAACTTCAACAATGTCATTGTTTTTGTTTACTATAAGAGTTCGAATGTGTAGAACTGAACAAAAGAAAACCACCAAGAAATAAAGTATAAACATTATCCATTTATAAATTAGATTTTCATAAATGCTCATACTATTCTAAAAGAAATTGAGTTCGAATAACCTAAAAATTTAAATGTTGTAGTGTTTGTCTACACATTTGTTTGCATAATTTGTTTTCATCTATTGTTAGCCAAAAGAAAAAAACAAGAATTATGTATTAAATATTCATTATATCAATTGTTTAAATGATGGAATTTTTTTATGTAGTATGATCAAGTTGTTTGTTTGTGATGACTAAATTATGCAGAATTCTTGTTTTCTTTTCTTGTCAATAGAAAATGAAAATATTTATAATCATTTTTTTATTGACCAAAATAAAAAAGCATAAACATGTCTAATTTAGTCATCACAAACAACTTAGCATACAATATAAAAAAAAAAATCATTAATTTTTTTAACATCTAATGTAATAAACATAATATACACAATTCCTTATTTTTTCTTATGGCCAACAAAGAAGGGGAATAGTTATTTGTAAATAAAAGTGTAGTCAAACACTAAAGAACTTTTATTTTTCAGGCTCTTCTAACCAAATTTCTAAGACATCACCAAAAATTAAATTTAAATGTAAATAACATTTTATACTTGATTTTCTAGTAATTCATCTTCGTTCAGTTTTACAATTTTGAGTCCTATAGTCAGCAAAAAGAATAACATTGTTGAGAAACTTTTCAAATTTATCATCTTTAACGTTATTTTCTTTAGGTTAAAGTAGGGATGGCAACGGAGCGGGGCGGGTACGGGTATCATGATCCCATCCCCATAATAAAAATTCATCCCCATCCCCATCCCCAAACCTAACGGGTATACAACTTTTGACTCATCCCCATCCCCACCGGGTAACGGATATTTTCTTATACCCATACCCATTTTTTTATTGTTCCATATATCAATTAAATATTTTTTATAAAAAAAATTTAAAAATCACACCAACGGAATCATGATACTATCAAAAGATTCAATATTAAAATAACATACTCTTTTTGATTTTCATGATGTCAAATATTAAGAAAAATATTATAATAGTATAAATCTCAAATTAAAGTATCAAATAACAACTAAATAAAATTCAAATAATTATAT
>Ga0214543_1004231_pt1 | contig 27390 bp, 14 predicted proteins | sample CNSS2metaG_FD_160094 | JGI IMG/M metagenome (GOLD analysis project Ga0214543, IMG submission 160094) | Root nodule microbial communities from cowpea collected in UCLA plant growth center, Los Angeles, California, USA - CNSS2 | ecosystem: Host-associated > Plants > Roots > Nodule | place: USA... | reverse complement strand
CTTAAGTCTTCAATGCATCTCTTGAATCAAAGCATTCTTTTAAGTCTTCAACATTTTTTCATGCATCATCATCAAGTCTTCCATACTTCTTCATAAGTCATCATCATCATCAAAACTCCTTATTGGAGGAAGATGTCCATCTTCTTCTTTTTATCAACACATAAGTCTTGAATGAGCATTATAGTATCAGGATAAACCTTCACTTGACTCCTTACATCAATGAACACATTACTAATTACATCAAATAGGATTTCCCCCATGGAATCCCCTACATTCTCACACAAGCATTTGAAAACACATTACTAACCAAATAGCATATGTCTCTCTTGGAAACAACTAAATCTTATTATTTTTATCCAATTCAAATCAACAACACATTATACAAATTGTTTGGGATTTAGAAATAAAATTGCATTTGAATCAAGAACCAAATGCAAAAAGAATTAACCTAATTGAATAACTATGGATAAATTTATACACCAAACAAGCAACAAGGGTCAAAGTTGTCAACAACCTAATTTGCAGAAACCTTACGATCAAAGTTAATCTCACTACAGACTTCTAATTCAAGATTTGACCAATCAAAGTCAAGAACTATGTTCCTAGGATCAGCTGTTAAAATTTTAGCTTGATTTGATGGCTAACGAAGTTGGAATCTTCATTTTACAAAAACGTTACAGTGTAGGAAACTAGGTAGTGCCACACGAAATGCTTCTTGGTTGTGAGATTTTGACTAATTCCACTGCACAATTTGGTATCTTGCAATTTTCTCTCCTCAAACACATTTCAAAGTGATTTATAAATTATACCAAACTGAACAATTGCAATAATCAAGATATCTCATTCCAATTGCATTCTAAACTACCTAAATTCTACATTTACCAAATCTATATGTGAGTAAAAGCAAAACCTTAGCTAAGTAATATCAAACTCTCAATTCAAACATGGTTACAACCCCAAAGTCTAACCTTATACCACATTTTACATCACCTTCCATTCAACTTAAGAATTATATTTCTTCAAGACCCATAACTTAACCTCGCATATATAAACTTTTAACATGTCACTATAACCCACCAATTCAATATATTTATTACAAAATAGACAACCATAATATCTTTGAACAGAGGCATCCATTCTATAACAATTAACATTTTTAAAAATCAGATTTTCTTATCAATGCATGGAATTAAACTATCAATTAACAAGAACCAAATTTTCTAAAAATGAAATTTCCAAATTTGTAACAAGAACAAACATATAATACCATAATTCAATTGAAAAACATACTAAGGCACACTCACTAGCTTCCCTTACCTTGAAAAACAACCCCAAACAACTTTACAGAACCCTCCAAACCCTTCGACTCATGAAAATTCTTCTTCAACCTAAAGATAACGTACGAGCAATTGAACTAAAGGAAGGAACTACTAATTAGTAGAGAACTTAAACTAAAGCCTAAAAATGAATAAAATCCAAGAAAGATCGTAATGCCAAACAAAAATGCAATAGGCATCAAAGTAGGTTAAAATTTTTGCCTTACCTGAATGGAGAAATTGATCGAGTAGACTCGAAGACGACTTTGCGACGATCGAAACTCCTACCTCTGATCACAAGAAAGATGAAGTGAGAGTGAGAAATTGGAGAAAGAAGATTGACATGGGAAGGGTGATTGTGTTTCACAGAGAGGAGGTTTCTGTGTATAAAAATAAGAGGGGTTGCCTTTGTTATTCTTAAAAGAAAGGTATTATTATTATTATTATTTAAAGGGTTTTACATTCTCCCTAACCACAACAAATTTTGACCTTAAAAATTAGACTTACAAAAAATTGATGTGCATGAGTCCATCATATCCTCCTCTAACTAAGTAGAGTCACATGTCCTCTTATCCCAAACAACTTTGACTAGATTGATGGATTTTCCTCTAAGTTGCTTTGTTTGTCGGTCCTCGATACTAACTGGTTGCACAACCTTTACTTCCAAAAGATAAGATGGATCAAGCACATACTTCCTTTGTTGAGAGACACAAAACACTTAATGAAGGCTAGTCAACTAAGGGGTAAGGTAATCTCATAAGCAGCTGGTTCAATCCTTCTTAAGAACTAATATGGGCCAATGACCTTAGGAGAAGTTTTCTTGATCGGATAGCCCTTTCTACACTAGTGCTTAGGGTCACCCTTGTAAGATCCGCTAAATTTAATTAATTAAATAATTAATTAATAAATAAATATGAGTATTGGGAGCCTTTATGACATACATGTTGATTATTGTGATGTGGAATAGTACTAGCTCAATTGGTTGAGAGTACTTGATTATGTTGAGAGGACTTAGGTTCAAGTCCTATGTATGTCATTTATGAGTTATTTAATTGATTATTATTTTAATAATATGCTTGATCATGACGAATGATAATATAAACCTAGAATTATAGGAATTATCATGAAACATGAATTGGTTGATTGGTTGTGCATAGACTTGACATTGGCAAGGTTGTGGGGATTGTGAAAGAGCAGAAACCTTAGTCGTCTAAGAGGGCAGTTGAAGGGGATTGTGAAACCACGATAAAACCAATATTGAATGACCATTAAGCTAATTTTAATGGAATTTCGTTTTATTATCATTAAGGCTAATCAAGCATGGTTAAGTGACCAATTAAGGGTGAGAGAAGGGTTTGTTGGGGCTGCCATTGGTGCATATGTATAGCAGAGAGGTTTTAGGGTAAACATTGTATTAGTGAGTGAGATAAGGAGCTGAAAGGAAAGGAAAGGAAAGCAAGGGAGGCCATTTTTGACCAAGAAGGAACTCTAGAAATATTGAAGTGTAGCAAGGAATCCAGGTTAGAGGAGCTGAGTTTTGTTAATGCTTATGTTTGAGAATAATTGCATGATATATGTTATGAATATGCATGAATATTTTCTATTTCTGCTTGAATTTCGAGTTTCTAGAATTTTTCCAAAAATTGCCCAACGGGCAATGAACTGCCACCAGGCGACTCATGCCTTCTCTGCATAGTTTTGGGTTCCTGAAAAGGAACCGCATGGCAGCATAATTTGGCTACAAGGTGACGTGTGTCTCTCAACCCAGCTTTCTGGGTTTTGAATGAAGTGTATGGCGGTCATGTACACCCGCCAGGCGACGCGAGTCAAATTTACTCGATTTTGGTGTTTTGATGTTTTTGGGATGATTCTAATCGGGGGAAAAAGGAAGTTATATCTGTTTGTGAATGATTAGATGTCATATATCGTTGAATTACGTGTGATTGGAGGTTAAATTGGATGAAACTGTATGAGCATTGAGTTAGGGTCTAAGAAATTGGGGATTTTAGATTTTGAATCAGATTAATGGGGAAATTAATGGGATGTTCGTGTGTTGGAAGTTTATTGATTGAACTATGAGCGAAACCATGGGGATGTAGCCTATTAAGTTAGAAATTCAAAGAAGTTGTAATTCGGGACTTGATGGGTTCATAGAGGTAAGGAAAATTCTGGGTTTTTTTCTAGAACTACATGAACCGTCTGGCGGCACCATAACTTCCGCCAGGTGCCAGACCAGAACAGTGGGCAATGTGTGCTTGCACGTGTAGTGCGGGTTGGGTAGTTTAATCTGAGTTCATTGGAATATTATAAGAAGATTGGAAAATGCTAAATATGGAGTTAAAAAGGATAAGTACTTCATAAGATGGGTCAATGAGAGAATTTTAGGTTATGACTTGGTGTTAATCGATTTGGATGTTATGATAGTGTTTCACAAGTTAATTACACCATAATTCTGGATCATGATAAAGAAGAATATAGTTTTAGGAGTTAGGGACATTATGTGGATTCGTTTAAGTTTAAAGTGAGGTGTAAATGTTGGTTAAGGTATAATGGTTATGCTATATGAAATAGAGTGGAGGATGAGGTGGTATTGCGAATATAAGAGGTATAAATTTAACAGTGGCATTTTGTGACTTAGCAAATGTTGAATTTAAGCAAGTTTCATTATTGGTAATTTTGGGTCATGAATCTAAATGGTAATAAGAACATTGGTGACAAGTTAAACACATGAGAGTTGATTTATTTAACTTGGTAAAGTTCACTGCGGGTGTTTGGTGCCTAATTAGAGTGTGCATTCAGATCTGGGGTGCCTAAACCAGTACAATTCGTTGTACTGGTGTAGCACCTGACGGTGGTGATTAACCCGTCAAGCGATAGCTACGATCATAGTGAGGTCTTGGAGCGAGTAGTGCCTGGCGGTGAGGGTGGTCCCACCAAGCGATGGCTACAGGTTAGTGGGCTTTGAGGTGCTTGGTGCCTGGCGATACGTGTCCCCCGTTAGGCAGTCTATAAGCGTGTAGCGCCCGGTGACTCGGAACAGCGCCATGCGGTATTACTATGGCAGAAGTGTTTTTCTTGCTTTGAATGTGCGTGGTCTACAAGGTTTTGGGGATATCTCGAAAGTCGGTTTGTTGATGTTCCTTGAGTTGTGGCTCAGAATGACAGCTCTTGAGTTGTGGCTCGGGATGACGAATGAACATGATGAACTCTTGAGTTGTGGCTCGGGTTGGCGAGTATTGTCGGTGTGAGTGTGCGAGTTGTGGCTCGTACGGATGGGTCCAGATAGATTGCCCTCTTTAGTATTAAGCTGAAGAGTTCGGTAGTCTTAGGATGTTATGAACTATGTTCGTAGTGATCATCCACTTGGCGTTATAGAGTATGGTTTGTAGTAGGTTTCTCGCACGTGCTCTACAAGTTGTGGCTTGTAGGTGTGGCAGCAAGACATCTGGAGGTATTCACCTAAAGACGTAGATCATGGATGACATGGTGGTGGCCATGTGATATGGAATTAAAGGATGAAATTCCTTTCGTGTGTTTGTACATATATTTGTTTTGTACTTGGCGATGATCATGTACGCGGTACACGGGAGTAGATGAAATTGCAGGTGGATCTAGCGAGGCATAGAGCTAGAGCGTGGGCTATATGGGAGAAAAGATTTAATCGAGTTTTTATGTTTATGGTTTTTTTAGTAAATTTTAAACCTTTATATCATGAGACTTTGGTATTGTAATTGAGTTTAATAAGTATGGATTTTGGAATAAATTCTAAGGTAATAAATGTTTAATTTTCCGCGTTTTTAGGAAATGATGTTTCAATAAATGACGCTTAGTTACTATTTCTTTATTTTATTATTTAAATTCGTAATATCCGGTCGAGATGTTACAAGCGTCAAGAAGACATGATCCCCTACTGCAAACTTCAAAGGTCTCATTCTCTTATCAATATAAGACTTTTGTCAACTTTGTGAGGCCTTCATTCTCTCTTGGATCTTCTTTACCTTTTCTATGGTTTGATTTAACAGTTCAAGTCCCACAAACACCATCTCTCCATCTTGGTACTAGCACAAAGGAGTTTTGCACATTCTATCATATAGAGCCTCACACGATGCCATACCAATACTTGTCTGATAACTATTGTTGTAGGTGAACTCCACCGAAGGCAACACTTCATCCCATCCAACTAGATGATCCAACACACATGTCCTCAACAAGTCTTCTAGTGACTGAATTGTTCTCTCTGATTGCCCATATGTTTGAGGATGATAGGCAGAACTCATCCTCAAACTATTGCCCAAAGCATCTTGCAAGGTCCGCCAGGATTTAGAAGTAAATAGTGAATCTCCATCTAACACAATGTTAGAAGGCACTCAACGCAACCTCACTATCTCTTTTTCATACAACAGTGCCAACTTTTCCATAGACATCCTCATATTAACTGCTAGAAATGAGCATTCATTGTTAACGTGTCCACTGTCACCTAGATGGCATCATTACCTCTCATACATCATGGTAAATGGGTAACAAAATCCATTGTGATGCCATCTCATTTCCACTTTGGTATCTCTAACTGTTGTAACATCCCACCGGGTCTTTGATGCTCCCAATTTCCTTTCTGACAAGTTAAATAGGCTGCAACAAATTGTGCTACATCACACTTCATGCCTGGCCACCAAAAAGATTCCTTAAGGTCCTATTACATCTTAGTCTTGCCAAGATGCATGCTAAAATGACTCTTGAACCCTTTCTTAAATATTAACCTCTTCAACTTTGTATCCTCTAGCACATAAACTCTGCCTCTAAACCTTAACACACCATCTAACCCGAACACAAACTCCTTAGTATGCTTAGAGCCAAGCAACCCCACTGTCTTTTACAAGTTAGGATCCTCTAACTGTTTCTCTTTGATTAAGGTTAGAAAATCACTAGATATAGTCAAATTGCTACATCTAATTAAATCTACCCTCACAAACCACCTACAAGTTCATATCACTAAAGTTCTCTACTAACTCAAGCTTACTGATCATCATAGGGAAACATGCACTACTTTCTTACTTAAAGCATACACTACAAAAAAAATATAGGTATTACCGACGGTCAAAATCCATTGCTAAACTTTTTTTTCCGACAGATTATCGACGAGCGATAATCCGTTGATAAATGTGACGTAGGTAATACTTACTGACGAATTATGCCCGTCGGTAATTACCGCTGCTTGATCTGACGGTAATTACCGAGGGATACATCTGTCGATAATTACCAACGGATCAAGCAGTCAGTAATTACCGACGAGTATAATTCATCAGTAATGTCATGCATAAAGGGATTGAATTTCTGACAGATTTTACGACGGATATATCTATCGATAGTGGGAATGCCATATTCAGGTGCATTTTGGAATTTAAGCATACACAATTATTATCAAACCTGTAATCTCACAAATACAATCAGACCTGCCAATTTCATGTATAATCCTAGTCAGGTAATCCAAAGAAACATCATACCCTTAACATTATATGTCTGGATACACCACACAAACATCAAGGTTCAAAATTGTCCACATATGAAAGAAAAAATAATATAAACATCCATCAGTCACAGTGTCCAATGTGTTATTTAAGTAATGTAATCACATAATATGTAAGATAATAAATATAGAACGAAGTCCTAATCTAATAGTCTACATAATCATCGGATGGTTTTTGTTCTGCTTCATGGTCTTGATGGTGCTGGGATTGTGGTTGGACTGGAGTGGGTTGGACTAAAGTAGGTTGGACTGGAGTGGGCTGGACTGTAGTGGGCTGGACTGAAGTGGGTTGCTACTGGACTGGACTATTGTTGAAGACGAGTGTGGGCCTCAAGAGGCAGATAGGCCATGAAAAGATTTTGGAGGTTTTGAAAATCCCGGCTCAAATTTTGATAAGCCTGATCACACTCCTCTAGTCATTGTGTGAGTCGGTTGACGACCTCCACGACACTGTTGGAAGAAGATGGTTGTTGTTTGTGGATACCTCTTCCAACAGTGTAACTTTAACCAAGTTCTCCAATCCCATAAAGTCTTCCTTTATTTTTTCCACCAACAACATCAACACAGCATTATGTCTTAATGACGTCTTTCTGATCAGCATCATCAATATGGTCTGACGCATCAACACATGACCCTTGCTCAGATCTGACCTGTGATAGTCTAGTTCAAAATTCTTCCTGTTAAAAGAAAACAATGAGAATGAAGTTCAATAAGGTATGCTATTTAAGTTTAAAGGAATTTATAGTATAAGTTTTTGCTTATATGTGTTCTCCTAGACCTTTCATCAACAAACTGGTCAGATCCCTTGCGAATATGAGTTTGGTAAAATACCCCATCAATATACGCCTCCCGCCCTAGCTCTTTTGCCTATAACAAAATAAAGGCAAACATATATACATTATAAAAGACGTAATTTAGTTATAATATGAAAATAAAAGGAATTAATGTTTATACCATACGAAGGGCATGCTCATGAGTGGTAATGGAACCACTCGTGTGTAGGGTCCCACCCTTTTTCGAAGCTCTATTCTTTTAGGTTGTCGCACATTTATTGCGATAAGAAGCAAAATTCCAATGTTCTAGCAGACTATTCTAGATATGGTCCCTAATCCAATAAGGGCATTGTCCTGGATTCCTAGCATCTCTAAACATCTCAAATAGCCTATGAGATGCTCTGCTATTGAAATTTTTTCTAATTTGAGCTTCGTGCTCAAGTCTCCACTAAACCTTTATCTATAAAATAAATCAAATACAACAGTGAACATCTATTACACATTTGAAATAAATACATTTATAGATAATGAAAACAAGTTTCATGAAGTTTTACCTTAAATCGCTACCAAAAAGGTTCTTTCTCTTCTTCAAGTATTACTCCCCATGATGGCCAAGGCGACATGAATTGTTGCTTAATAGATAGAGTGGTGGCCTGAGAAGCAACTCTAGAAGGAACAAACCTAAATATAAATGCATAAAAGTCATCAAAAACAAGACAAAGCAAATAACAAGTCATGTAATACAAATTTGTATTTTAAGATAATGGGATATATTCCCTCGATTAACGGCTCAATCATCGATCGTTCATGAAGAGGAGAGTCAATATCATCAGTAGCTGAATCAGGAGCATCTGTTGTAGGAGCTAGATCAGAAGAGGGATTAGAGGATGAGGAAGGTCTAGAAGCAATGTGAACAACAACAGGGGATGGTCCTATATGGGAAGGTTGTGGTGTGGATGTAAGAGGTGCGGGAACCACAATAAGGTGTGGTGTGGGTACCCCAGCAGTGTGTGGTGGGGGTACCATAGTAGGGTGGTTTGTAGGAACCATAGTAGGGGATGATGACTGAATGGGTGTACTCTGAGCTGGTCCTGTATGCGAAGGTTGTGGTGTGGATGTAGATGGTGTGGTAGCCATAACAGGGTGTGGTGTGGGTACCCTAGCAGGGGATGATGCCTGAATGGGTGCACTTTGTGGTATTTGGTTAGGAACCTTTATGATATAGTGTGGCTACTTTCTTGGTTTTGATATCTTCTTCCCCTTATCGGAACCAAATGGATGTTTAGGTGACATTGCAGTTATCAAACTGTATAAAACAACAGAATTAAACATCAAGTATGAAGTAGATAGTTGTATAATGACAATTGTTATTACAGATAGTATCAACCACAAAGATAATACTTTTATAAGTGATTTATTTAAAGTTTGCCAAAATATAATTAGGGAATCTTTTACATAAATTTAACAATTACAATAACCACAATAAAATTTGACAACAACCAAATAATTCAATTGTCGTCATTGTTGTCGTCATCATTTTTGTAATGATCGTCATAGTCGTCGTCATCATCATGTTCTTCATCATCATCATCATCATCAAACTTCTTCTTCTTCAAATGATCTTGTTCTTCAAATGAAGCATGTCAATTAAAAGCATCATTCACCATTTCTTGCATATACATAAATTGATCCATCTTAGAGGTATGTGAAACAATGCTTGAACTATGAAAGCAATGAAAAATCAACATACGACATTTCTTCACGATGAAAAATCCAAATCTTGTAATTTAGCATGAATCCTTTCTGGTATAGATGAACTTTAACCACTTCATCTTTCAAAATTTTAGTGCATTCGCACTTTAAGCATGGGCATATGATCCCTCCATCAAGAGCATAATATTTATATTGTCGAGTGGTCCTAACAAAGTCTTCAACTCCTATGAGAAAATTTTCCTTCAAACCTTTTCTACTAGGGTAACAACGGTCATACATCCAACCACGGTGGATGGGAACTTCGACTATGTCCTGGGGCAAACCAAAGGAGGAAAATGTTAAGTTACACTACATAAGTGCAACAAAGGAAAATTATCAAACATGTGACTTAAGTAATAAACCTATTACAACTTAAGCTCATGCATGTAGAAGACAAAGATATAGGGTGCACGAATAATTTGTTCATTCTAGCACACCTCTAGTTTACTTGATTTCAATTTTTGAACCTATTTTATAGTATTCTTTTAGTCTAAAATAAATTTACATATAGAAATCATGATCAAGGTAGCAAATACATATAAGGCAATTGGTATTTGCTATAACCATATATATTAAAACAACAAAAGCAACCACGATAGATGGGAACTTCGACCATGTCCTACGACAAGTCAAAGGAGGAAAATGTTATGTAGCACTACATAAATGCAAAATAGACAATTAAAAAACATGGGACTTAAGTAATAAACCTATCACTAATTAAGCCCATGCATGTAGAAGAGAAAGATAGAGAGTGCACGAATAATTTGTCATTTCTAGCACACCTCTAGTTTACTTGATTTCAGATTTTCCACCTATTTTGTAGGATTTTTTTAGTCCAATTACAATTTATATATACAAATCATGTTCAACGTAGAATTTATATAAAGCAATTCTTATTTTCTATAATCATACTTTGAGGGTATATATACTCAAACAACAAAAATAAATTAGAATGAAGGATGCATACCAAAAATACTAGAGAGAAGGGTTGAGGTTGAGTCAAAGAAGAAGGAACTGAAAACAAGGTAGTTAATGTACCTACAAATCAAGAAGCCCGTTAGAAAGTAGACATAAGATGGACTTGTACAGAGTTGATTCAACATGAGGAAAGCACCAAATCAAGCAAATGTTGAATCTGAACCAGTTTGCATTACATATGCACATGCTCAAAGTTGACTAAACTTTGACTTTTTTATTTAAAGCTTAAATGCAAGTGGAAGATGATGGGGAATGTTAAAGACACTTAAACACACGTGTTCAAGTCCTAATTGACTAAAAATAACCAAAGTATAACTCAAAACTAATTCCAAACCAAAATGCTAAAATCACTACTCAAACCTTACAAAGTCCACTAGAATGGCATACAATTTGCAACTATACTAAACTAACCTAAGAAACTGTAAAGAAGTTATCCCAAACAGTTTAAAATAATAAAATCTAGCTAAGAAAAACCTCAACTTACAAATAAAACCAAAGACTCAAAATATGGCAACCTAGAACCTAAAACTAGTGATTAGAATAGGCCAAAATTGTAAAAATATGAAAACTGCACTATTCTACTTATTTTAATTACTTAACCACTATGTAGACAACTTTTGAATTGTAAAAGAAAGATAAAAATGAAGTCAAAATTTGAAATTAACAAGAAAATTATAATTTCACTACTTAGAACCTAAAACTAGCACCTAAAACTAAAATTAATGCTAATATTATAAATCTGAGAATAAAATTGTAATGCAAGTATCTAAGTAGGTTTTAAATGATAAAGGATTATAAAAAACTGAACTACCATCTCAAATTCACTAGGGAATCAAAATATGCCTATATGACTAAAATTTAGAACACTAGAATTAGTAAATTTGAATCAGAAACCACAAGCAAGGGTATTATCTACTTCAAACATTCCTTGAAGGCTCACTTGAATGCTCCTCTAAAAGGAACATGACCATGACACTGTACTAATTTTTACCCACCTAATTTACCACTCTTTCCCTTTTATCTCTTGACTATGAGACTATAGTACTAAAAAGAACATGATCATGAGACTATAGTCATTCTAAAATGAACATATTGAGGGGGTAAAAATTAAAAATTTGTAATAGATAACCTAGACAACAACTAAGTATCTATACAAGTCCTACTTGACTAAAAATAACCAAAGTATAACTCAAAAACTGATTCCAAATCAAAATGCTAAAAATCACTACTCAAACCTTACAAAGTCCACTAGAATGGCCTAAAATTTGCAATTATACTAAACTAACCCAAGAAACTGTAAAGAAGTTATCCCAAACAGATTAAAATAATAAACTCTAACTAAGAAAAACCTCAACTTACAAAGAAAACCAAAGACTCAAAATATGAACCTAGAACCTAAAACTAGTGACTAGAATAGGCCAAAACTGTAAAATATGAAAACTGCACTATTCAACTTATCTTAATGGTTAAAATACCTTTTTGGTCCCAATTTTTGTCATGTTTTTTCAAATAAGTCCTAATTTTGGTTTTGTGTTTAAATATGTCTCAATTTTCGTCAATTTTCTTCAATTGGGTCCTTTTTTGTCAACACTGTTTAAATCATTAACGGCATTAAACAGTGACTACCACGTGTCACTTTATGGTTTTTTTGAATTTTTTTGAATTTGTTTTAAAAAAAAATTAAATGTACACGTGTCAACGCAGTAGCATGTCACGTGTCACTTCATGGTTTTTTAGATTTTTTTTTTTAAATTTTTAAATGTCCACGTGTCAACCCAATAGCGTGTCACGTGTCAAAGTCAATGTTCTATATTCAATTTGGTCCCTATATTTGTTATTTTTGTTCATCTTAGTCTCAATTTTTGTTAACATTAACCAATTTGGTCCCTCTCCAAATTGAAACCAAATTTAATTTTTATATTACAATTCACATTTTTTATAAAATATTTTTATATAATATATTAAAATTTACATCATTATAACTTTGATATAAAAATTAAACTTGATCACATCTTCGATAAGGACCAAATTGGTTAATGTTAACAAAAATTGGGACTAAATTGAACAAAAATAACAAATATAGGCACCAAATTGAATATAGAACATTGACTTTGACACGTGGCACACTACTAGGTTGACACGTGGACATTTAAAAAAAATTTAAAAAAATATTCAAAAAAAAAATCAAAAAAAACCACAAAGTGACACGTGACACGCTACTGGGTTAACACGTGTACATTTAAAATTTTTTAAAAAATATTTAAAAAAATTAAAAATTAAAAAAATTAAAAAAAAACACGAAGTGAGATGTGGTAGTCACTGTTCATGGTCGTTAATGATTTAAACGGTGTTAGCAAAAAAGGACCCAATTGAACAAAATTGACGAAAATTGGGACCTATTTGAACACAAAACCAAAATTTGACTTATTTAAAAATACTTGACGAAAATTGGGACCAAAAAGGTATTTTAACCCATTTTAATTACTTAACCACTATGTAGACAACTTTTGAATTGTAAAAGAAAGATAAAAAAGAAGTCAAAATTCGAAATTAACAAGAAAATTATAATTTCACTCCTTAGAACCTAAAACTAGCACCTAAAACTAAAATTAGTGTTAATATTATAAATCTGAGAATAAAATTGTAATGCAAGTATCTAAGTAGGTTTTAAATGATAAAGGACTATAAAAAACTGAACTACCATCTCAAATTCACTAGGGAATCAAAATATGCCTATATGACTAAAATTTAGAACACTAGAATTAGTAAAATTGAACTAGAAACCACAACCAAAGGTATTATCTACTTCAAACATTATCTAACAGAGAAGTATACATTCACACAACCTTAAAATCATCAAACTAGACTAACTACACTTAAAATTTCTTTAGAAAACTGAAAATGATAAATTTGACTACATGAAACTAGAAAATAGGCTAAAACTAATGAAGAGTTAAAGCAATTAATGGGAGAACATTTTTTGAGTTTGAAGAGAAGAATGAAAGAAAGGAATGAAGAGAAAATAGAGACAAGATAGGTAGTAAGGGTTGGTGGAGGGCATGGTGTTAGTGACTCACGCATGCCTCCTCCTAAACCCTTAACTAGTTTGTAGCCAAGTTGGGTTTAAGAGGTGGTTTTGTGATTTTTTTAGTTTTTAATTTAGTTTCAACATTCACTTAGTCATTACCATATATTAGCAAATTTTAGGTCATTTGCATGACATAATTCTTATGTTACTTTATTCAAGCATTTCATCAAGCACTTGGTGAAACCATATTCTTCATTGAGGCATTTTGTCAAACAGTTTTTGATTTTTCATTTAGGCATAAAATTTGGACAACCTAGTACCTAGAAAACATTCATAGCATGTTTCAAAACATTTTTGCATATTGTGTAGGCCATTATAAAGCTCACACACTCAATTCCTTGAAAATCGTCATATTTAACCTTTAAAAAGTTGAGTTGAGATAACTATTTCACAATAAAAATGTGCATGAAAACAAACAGTAAATTAAAATTGGTAAAAACAGCAACAAGGGCATACTCAACAAACATAAAAGGATCAAAGGAACCTAAGAAACAACTCAAAACTGAAATCCTACCTAAAACTTAATTTCACTTCCTAAAACTTCTAAAAACACTCTAAAACAAGGCTAAAACTAAGGTTATGCTAAAGCATGAGTAAAACTAGAAAGAAACTACCTAGACAAGGTTAAAATGACTTAAGAAAACTTACTCCTAAATCATAAACTATCAACTACAAGATTTACCTAAAATCACTTCCTAAAACCAAAACTAGTCTACAAAATTAACCCAAATGCATATGCATGCAGTAAGCTAACCTATGAAACTGTAATATAATTATCCTAACAAGATTCTATTGCCAAAATATGACTAGAAAACAACTCACACTGCTAAAACTAACTACAACTCAAAATCTAGGTACTTAAGACCAAAAAGTAGCACTACATTATGTTAAAACTGCAGCAATTTAGAATTGGGGATAACTACTACACAAAAATCTTCTAAAACTAGTTGGACAACTTCTAATGAGCAAAAGAAAATTGGAAAATAGACCACAAATCATTATGAACGTGGGAATTAAATCTGCCTAGTGAAAACCTCTAAAATGAACTAGAAATTGGGCAACAGGAGCTAAGACAACCCAAATCAGCTAAGGAAATGTTAAGCAATGATGCAAACACAATCTAATTAGTATATGAATGATGAAAACTCAGGTAAAAGTTAGGAATAATAGGGTGCACGAAAATTGATGTGTGGAGACTCAAAATTTAAGTATTTGACAGCAAAAATGTACATGAAAACAACCTACAAGTTTAAACAGTAAACTATAATTAAAACCAAGGTTAATCACTGCAAAATATAAAGGAATGAAATTGTAACATGTGCACTACTTTTATTTAAGAAAAAAGAAGACAAGAAAAAGTAACTTCCAAAATTGAACTCTACCACCTAAACTGATTTTTATGCTTTATCGCAATCAAATAGAAAGCTAATCATGCAAGCAAGTTGTAAATGATAAAACTAAGTTAAAACTACACTTATATACTAAAGAAAACTAAAGATGCCTAATATGACTATATCAACCTAGAAATATGCTAAACTAAGCTCAAATAGCTTGGTTTAGGTGTTTTCATTGAATTAGAGTGGGTAATTTGTGTGGGTTTTATTGATGGAGTAAAATTGAATCAAATGAGGAGTCAAGAAGAGTTCAATGGAGCTTGAGGAAGAGCTAAATACAACATAATAGCAACCTAGTGCATAAAAGTTGCTAGGATGAGTTTTTGGCTTTATAGAATGAGTTTTGCATTTTAGAATTTAGTGAGGGTGGTGATGGCCTTTGCTGCCCATCACTGGCAGCTCTAGGGATTGGTTGCTACAACAATGAATTTTCTTGATACTGTTTTAGTTTAGTTTTTAATTCTATTTTGGTCCAAAATTAATTATGTTTTGGTGTTTTTAGAATTTTAGGTTAGCTAACATGTTTCATTACTTGGATATAGTTTGTCTTTGTTGTTTTTAGGATAGAATTTGTTTTAAATTGTTGCTTAAGATTGAATAGGTATAGTTATGGTTTTGTGGTTTGCATCTAGCTAGATTACCACATTTTAGGTTGAAAGAGTCTTTATACTTGTGCTAATCCAACCATGCATACATAGTTTGAATATGTTTTCATCAAGAGGATTAGTATTGATCACTTTTTTACATTTTACCTTGTTTAGACTTGAGCTATAATTGAAATTCTTCTATGTGTGATACACTCATGAAAATGCTCCTACTCTTAAATTAAAACATTTGACCTTAGTGTTGACTTTCACTTTGGAGGTTCAAAACCATGCACAAGTTATTGGAAACCTCTAAAGACAATTAAATACACTTATGCATAGTTGATTGAAGGAGAATTAAGGGGAATTTTTTTGCAGCAAATCAAACTACTGTAGAAAAGAATCATTAAAGAGTTTAACTTTGACTGCATAGTTGACTTTTTGTCTTGAAGTTCAAATGCAAGTTGTACATGTTGGAGACCTTTAAAAGAGATATCATGTGAAGTGTTGAAGGCAAAAAGAACCATTGGACTGCACTTAACAAATGCACATGGTAATGAAACATGGCAATAAAAAAAATGGCAGCCAAGAATCGTGAAAGGCACATCAATCCCAAAAGAACAAACAAGAAACAAACTACATCAATTCAATACTACATGACCTATTCTCTAGCATCAAAGTACACACTACCCATGTTGCCCCTTACCTGGTTATTTCTCCTCCAATATGTGTTCACCTTGCACTATCAACCTTTGCTCCACCATTTTGTCTCTGGCCCTAGAATGGTGCGGTAGCAACTATTAACCAACTTCACAGAACAATAATTCTTCAACTCTAGCTTCAAATTCAAACCAATTGAAAACAAAATTAAACAAATTCAACAAATTGAACATTGATTCTCAATTAAAACACGTTCAATTGGATTGAACATCCCTTGAAAACAACACTCACCCAAAATGCACATGTTCGACGCTAGCGAAAGAGGTGGTGGCTGCAGCGAGCTCGAGGGGCAGTAACTGGCCTAGGCGAAATGAAACCCCTCTTCCACGAGCTGGAGCATACGCGTGCCTTCTGCTTTCTTATGGTGGCTCGCCGACGAACAGAGTGGCAGGGCAGCGGTTTGGCAGGGCTTAGATGAAGGATTGGCGGAGGGCTTATATGAACGATTGTGGCGGAGTGAAATTGGGGCAAATGAAAGGGAAAGTGGCGAAAAGAAATTGGGGCTTAGATGAATGATTGTGGTAGAGGGAAAAGGGAAAACAGTGGAGAGAAAGCAAACGAAAGTGAAATTGGGGGAGGGAATGTCAATTAAAATTCTGATTTAATCGACAACATTACCGATGACCAAGATTTGTCGGTTAATACATCGGTCAACAATTGCATTACATACTTTACCGATGGATACTTCCGTCAACACATTTGAAAGCAAAATCCGTTGGTATTCCGCCGGTAAAGTAAATCACCAACATCATTCGTGCCTTTACCGACAGATTTAAGCAGTCTATAAAATCAAGTGTATGATTCGTCGGTAAATCTGTTGGAAAGTGATCATTATCGACGGAAGAAAATTCGTCGAGAAAATGTCGTCGGTAATAAGATTTTTTTTGTAGTGATATGCGACAACATTCACCTTTCTTGGGTGGTATAGTAATTCAAAGTCATAATCCTTCAGGAGCTTTATCCACCTTCTTTGCCTTATATTTAGCTCTTTCTGATCAAACAGATATTTTAAACTCTTGTGGTCACTGAATACTTAAAATTGTGCACCATAGAGATAGTTGCTCCATGTTTTCAAAGCAAACACTATTGTTGTCAACTCCAAATCATGAGTAGGGTAGTTCTTCTCATGAATCTTTAATTATCTTCAACAACTAACATGATATAATCGAAGTTAGAGTTCAAAGTTCTCAAAATATTGTCTACAATTGCTTTATCTAGAATTTTCTCACCATAGTTCTTCATCGCATTTGTGTGAGTTACGATTTAGTTGAAAATACTAGTTATCCTTTCATTATTTTCCATTTGCATCGGTTCATATTGACACCTCATTGTCTAAAATATCATTTTCTTCAACTTTTCCACTCAATTACTACATTTCTCCAAGATCTGTCATGTTTGACACGAAGTTTTAGCACCTACAATCTTCTCAAAATGTGTCTCATCAACACATTAATGAAAAATGTTGGTTTACAATCTTTCTTCTTATTTTTTTTGTAAAACGCCTTTTGTGCATTTGTTGCATTTGTCGAAGCTTTAGCTAACATTGGATATCCATCTTAAAGTATATATATATATATATATATATATATACATATATATATATATATATATATATATATGCAACATCTTGATACCCCAGAAATCCAATTCTTTCCATTAAGAATAGGAAGGTTGGTTGAAAACGCATTAGGCCCCATTTGAACCTTGCTCTAGATATCAGTTGTTGGAGTAAAGGAAAAAATATAATAAAACACTGAACTTACTAAAACAATGCTCTTAATTTGGTGAATATATATTATCACTTATGAGATGTACAAAGAGTATTTATAAATATAATTTAAAAGCAACAAACAAGAATTCAATCAGTTTTGAATCATATTTTAACATCATTGAGTTTAAATCATATGGGTTATGACTTTAGTAGGTGAGAAAGTTTATAGAAAATTTATTACATATGTAAAACATACATGTAGCCTGATAGTAATGTCTAATATATGAAGTTCATGACGCATAATTATAGAGCTTTTAAACTAAGTGTTATATATGATAGAACATAATTAATTAAGATTTTCAAAATCAATATTTTTTTTTTTTTGTATTTTGTATGGTGGATTCATGTGTTAGTCTAAGTTAAGAGAATTGAGAATTTGAATTTTATAATTTTTTGTTGACAACTTAATTTATGAGTTAAATTGTAAATATTATTATGTTAATTTTTGATAACTTACCCTTTATTTGTTATATATGTGAAAACTTAGTGTGATTATATTAAATACATAAACAAATAGTAAACGTGCATAAACTAAATCTAGAAAATAGGTAAAAATCAATTGGGAAAATGATAGATTAACAATTTTTTTTTACAAATAAATAAGTTAAAAAAAATATTATTTTTATTACTTCTTTTTTATTAGAAAATAAAAAATAAATCTACTTTAATCCTATTTATAAAAAGTTTGTCAAAACCTCATTTTCCAAAACATAATTTCTTCTTTTATCTTTTCGGATAAATATACATATATGTTATATTTATAACGTTTTTTAAATACTATTAATTTTGTAAACCCTTTATTTTGTCAACTCCTCATTTTGTACTACTACAAACATTTTACATGTATATAGTTTGTATGTAAGTTGGGTATTACAGATTTAATTTTATATTATTAATTGATTCTTAAAATTTACCATTCTTAATAATTAGATATGATCTCTCAATTATCTCTTAAATTGACCCATTTCACAATATATAGTATTATTTATTAAATTAAAAAATTATCAAAAAAGTACCGACCATTTATTTTTTTTTATTTTAATCCAAGTCATTTATTAACACTATCATAAAATTATTATTAACTTCACGTTTTAACCAAATATAATTTATAAATTTTACTGCATCAATCTTAAGATATGAAATAATACTATTGTATTTAAAAAATGGTGAGACTCAATTGAATCTTAAAATATTATATTTTTAAAATTGAAAGACTTAATTAAACTTTGTATTAATAAATAGAACAAAATTAATAGAATAAATTACAATAAAAATTAAAACCTTTTTTTATAATATAGAGATCAATAGTTATATTTCTTTATAGTAAATAAAATTCCTTTTGTTTGTGTGTACACGTACTCTAATATAATGCTCTTTGAATCAAAACTCACCCAATTCTTTTTGTTGAATGCTTAAATCAAATTAAATGTGTATATGTACAGCTTCATTTATTATTGTTTATTACACCAGCTATATGTGATCAATTATCAATTATTTATTGCATGGTACACCCACATGACACATGAGATATGGTAACTTTTTAAATAATTAAAAGATGTTATTGTGATGTATAAAGAGTTTTAATAAGTTATTTAAAAATAATTAAAGAAGTTAGATAAAAATATAAAATTGATGCATGCAATATGAGGAAAAGGCACACAAGATGTTTGTGTAATTTAGTGAGAGAGAAAAAATCGAGGTGGGTAAGTGGTTGTTGATTGTTATTGACAAGAAAAGAAGGGAGAAAAGTTTCTAAAGATGCTTTTTCTTCATAAATCGAAGTGTTTCTTACTCTTTCTTCACTCACTCCCTCTCTCTCTCTCTCCAATCTCTTCCCCTATATTCACGCCGTGCTCACTTCCAAAAGCAAAATCATAACACATTCCACACACAAAACAACACCACTCCTAGTTTTCTATTAATCCAAACCATTTTCTCTCTTTCTCTCTTCTGCTTTGGTCACAACCACACAGAAAAAAGAACAAAACATGACTGAGCTATCCTTCTCAAACACTCCCACCAAGAAGAATGAGTTATCCAGTAACCTCTTCTCCATCTTCTTCAACTTCTGTTTCTCCATTTTTTCTCACCCTTTGTACTTCTCCTACTTCATCTTCTTCTCCCCTTACCTCCTCAGGCTCCTCTCTTTCCTCTCCCCTCTGTTCATCACCACAGCCCTTCTCCTTGTTGCCCTTCTCACTTTCACTCCCAACAATCTTGTTCAGGACAAGTGTGGTTCCGAGCCTTCTGAGTCCAAGTGGGGCATTCTTCTTTCTGTCTTGCAATATTTTCTTGCATGGCTGCACTCCAAGGCTGATGAGATGGATGAGGAAATGGGGTTGCTAGGCGAGGTTGAAGCATATCTTGTCATGTTCCAAGCATCAATCTTTGAAGTGTTTGAGCCTAAGTCAGAAGGCTTTGAAGCAGTTGAAGCAGTTGAGTGCTTAACTGAAGCAAGAGAAGATTCTTGTCCAATTGGAGATCCAAAGCCCAGTGCCAAGTTGGATGAAAACCTTGTTCCACAGCCAAAGTTCGATTTTCCGTTGGAAGATTTGCCTATATTTAGTGCCCGACAGAGTTTTGAACAAGATTGTCCCCAAAGGAAGATACATGAGGAGAAGCAAACAGTGTTAGATGAAGACCCAGTTGAAAAAGTTGATGAAGTGGAAGCCACTGTGCCAGTTGTAGAAGTCAAGAGCCTAGAAAGCTTGTTCCAAGAAAATGAAGGGTTAGAAGAATTGTGTTGTGAAAAGGAGCAGAAAGAAGTGAGGCCACTGATTACTGAGTTCAATAAAGTTGAAGAAAGTAAAGAGAAATTGGCCTTGAGAAGTGGATCCAAAGTGAATCCTATGAGTGATGGGGAATTTGGGTTTGGTGCATCAGGGAGAGTGAAGTCTTTATCACAGAGACTAGAAGCAAAGATTGGGAGTCCAGAAAGCAAGTGGGTGTACAGTGGGTGCAATGATGGGGGTTTTGGTTCAATGAGAGTGGAGAAAGAGTGGAGGAGGACTTTGGCCTGCAAGCTGTTTGAGGAAAGGCACAATGCAGATGGGAGTGAAGGAATGGACATGCTTTGGGAGACTTATGAGACAGAGTCCAACAAGGTTGTGCAGAAGAGCAAGAGCAAGAAAGGGAAGAAGGGTGAGGTTGAGAAAAGTGAGGATGAGGAAGAGGAAGAGGAGGAGATGGAGGGTAAGTTGTGCTGTTTACAGGCTCTGAAATTCTCAACAGGGAAGATGAATTTGGGAATGGGAAGGCCTAACCTTCTCAAATTCTCCAAGGCCATCAAAGGCATTGGATGGTTGCACCATGTTGGCAAGCATGGCAGAAAAAGTAGCCATTCAAATTAGATTTTGCTTTTACTTTATTTTTTTGTGACTTTGATAAGACACAAATTGTGCATTTCTTTGATTACGATGATGATGATCAGAAGTAAATATTTTGTATGTCAATATAATGCCCTTTCCTTTTCTCATCTTCTTCACAGTTTGATCCTTAAAATCACAATTTGTGCTGTTGTGATTATAAGCAACTACATGTCTACACAAGTTCTATTCCAAACCGGTTAATAAGTTTGTTGAACTGTGTTGATAATTAGAAACAGTTTCATCTTTGGAGGTTGAAGGGGAAGAAAAGGGGGTGAATTCATTTTTATGTTTTCATAGCTACAATAAAGAGACAAAATGTTACAAAAATTTGGTAAGGATAGTTTAGATCATGCAAAGAAAATAACTGGAAACATCAATGAGAAGAGTATATATTGTGTATATAGTATGCTTTTTAGTTAAAAAATAAAAAGAGAAAGGCCAAGAAAATTTTTGGAGAATCCAAATTCTTAATTAATTGAGTCATAGCATGGTAAACAATATCTTCGAAGATTTGATGTTGTTGTTATTGTTTTATTTCTTTAAAAAAATATCAATTTAAAAAATAAATGTTAAAATGAAAATTAGTATTTTTACCGTTTTTTTTAATACTCTAAATTTCTCTCTAAACACTTTATAAATTAAATTTAACTTATAAATAAATTAGCTTGTAAATAATTTATATTAATTTTTCCATTTTTTTTATTTTTAATTTATAAAAATCAAGTTTAATTATGAAAAATAATATTTTATGTTTTTTTCTATATATGGGATATTTGATAGGAAAAATAATTAGTTTTCTAAAAATTTAAGTTGGAAAACATTTTTTCTCAAATTTGGTTTACTTTTAAAAACATAATATATTTCTAGTGGTAAAAAATGTTTCTGAATAACTATTTTTTCTCAAATTTCTTATAAACAAATTCTTGTAGAAGAAATCAAAACCTATAGCTTGCGGTCATTTAAAAAAAGTTTTTATTAAAAAACAAGATGGTCATTTTACGGAGTCATTTAATGTGATAATGACTTAAAAAGTTAGTAAAAGCAAAACATTTCAATTTCTAAAAAGCTATAAAAAAAAACATTTACGACAGTTTTTCATCACCTAATAAAAGCAATACTTTATACTTAACTAAACAAAATTTAAACATTGATTAAAATTACAAATCTCAAGATTAACGATTTCTAAAAGATATATGATCATATAAAATGAATAAAAAATTCCCTGGTATCTATCAATCATCTTTCAAGTGATTATGACAAAAAAAAAATTGAAGAAATACAAATTTACAACACAAGTTATATGAACTTTTCTTATTCTACTTCATGATGAAGAGATAGAAATGATTAAACATTTGGAGTGTTGAAAGAAAGTTATGATTATAATTAAGATGCATGGTGTTGTTACATGAGGACCCTGCATGTAAGGTATCTCTCACATGCTATGGTGTTGTTATGTGAGGGTGGTGGATGGTGGTTGCATCCAACACTGTGTTGATTTGAAAAATCTTTATCAAACTTGTTTTTGTAGTACATTAATTGATGCACCCAATTGTGAAAACGGTTAAGATGTCATTTCCTTCTATCAAAAACACTTAATGATGTGAATTATGAGGTAGGGTATGAGCAAAGTAGCATGAACTACTTCTTATCTTCTCACTCTCTTTCATTTTGTCAAGGATCTCAATCATCATGTCATTGCTAAACATAAGGTGGTTAGGGTCAAAAGGAATAACATTTTTTAGATTATGGTAGCAAATTGAATTTTAAACCTTACTGTGTAATCCAAAAAACTTTTAGATATAGCAATACAAAACAATAATAGAACAAGTATAGGAAAAAACTCAATTTTTTTTTTCTCAAAATGTTTTCTAAAGTATATCTTATTACTAACTTCACTTCCTGCTAACAAGAAAAAGACTAAAATACCCTTTCTCACTAAATTATAGGGTGCTGGAAGAAAATAACTAAAAGGTAAATGTGGTCACTTTTGAAAAAATTGGAGTGCAAGAAAAAACTATGGACGGGCAAGAAACAAAAGCCCCACAGGCATTTGGGAAAATCTATGAAAAGCCCAATCCAACAAAAGGCCTCAGTAGGCTTTCTGGGTCTCCTTCTTGGGCTCACAGGTTAAGCCTCTGATGAGGCAGCCTCTTCCTGCACCACCAGAAATTTCTTCTTGTACTTCTATAAATTCTTGTATTTCTTTTTTTTTTCATCTGTAATTGTTAGTTGTTAGTGGTGGAAATTGAACCCACAATCTCTTTTTGTATTTCTTTTAATCTGAAAAATAAATTTCGTATTTTAAAATACGTAATTTAAAATTTATTTTTTATTTTGAAACATATAAACTGCATAATCTAAAAAGAATAAAATTATTCTAAATTGTATAATCTAAAATATATGTGTATTCTAGATTATAATTTTTTTTTCATTTTATATGATGAAATATATAATCTAAAATATAAAAAATTGTATTCCAAATAATAAAAAATTAGTGGGATTGCAAAAATGCCCCTCTCGTGATTGAGATGCGTCACAGAAACTTTTGGTTGAGATCTGCTAAAGTCTGCATAATCTTAAAACTCTACTTGTTCTCATATTTGTTGTTGTTCCAACCTTATATAATTCATTTATTTTGTGTTTTTCTCTTAACTCTGCAAAGTAAATGGTTCACACCTCTAATCTATAACTACCAAGACTTTTTCTCTCACATTATTTTAACAATATCTTTGAAGATTGATCACAAAGCACTAACATTGGAAAGTTTGCTCACATTCCAATATCATAAAAAAAAAAATAATAACTAACTTATTACCAGATTGATTTCTAATTCAAATTCAGAAAGTGTTGAAGTTGATAACTTAATGCAACTTTAGTTTTCAGTCTTTTGGTTAATGGTGCTACACCCAATTGGAGTACCAACCATGAATTTCAGATATAATTTTAGGTATAAACCATTTGCATGCCAATTGGTGGCAATATGCCAATCTAAAAAGTCAAAATAACACTTCAAATAAAAGACAAAAGACATTCATAATGTGCCGAAAAATCATTTTTTTAGTTTACGTCAAACAATAATGAAGCATTTTTAAGGTTAATCAAGCTACTTGAATCATGTTTGGTCGTAAGGCAATACAGTGGTTTCATGTCACTGGAACGGGACAAATTAAAAAAAAAAAATGGTTAGTTTTGATGTTTTAAAAATTACTGTTATTCTGTTAAAATTCAAATTTGTATCTACAATGATTCTTTGTTCATTACATTTAAAATTAGAAAGTAGTAATAATTTGGGTATTTTAAACAAGGTTGTATATTTACATGTTAAAATTAAAATTTGTAGGAATAGAAGGTTCTAATTTATTATTTTATCATGAGTCTCAAAATGTTACACTTGCTTAGTAGTATCTCACCCTCAATAGCATGAAAGCAAATTCTATCTACTTTTAAATGGGAAAAAAAAATCATGTTTTCTTCTTTTTTTCATATTAATTAACTTCTGTTTATTCTTTATGTTAATAATCTTTCTTGGGATTTCGTTTCATGCAAATGTTTGATCCTGTTTACTTACTTTCGTTTTTTCTGCATTTTTTTTTTTGTTTTTTTGTTTTTTTGTTGTTGTTGCATGTTATTGTAAAAATATTTAATTGAAACACGACATTTAATGAAACTTATTTCATAATATAATTTAATAACATAATACTAATAATAACAAATTAATATATATACTTATATTCAATATAATATTTTATTTAATTTTTTGTTTTTTTAACAATTGATATTTTAGTGATATGATAGAGTGTATTATTCAAGTCAAACTATAATAAAAATATTTACATTTAGTTATATATTTTTCAACTAGGTTTTTTGAGTATGGTAAATTATTATAAATTTATCAAATAATAGATTTTTTAATTAATTGATTAGCGTAATATGTATGAACGAATCGAAGTTAGAGAAAATATATATAATTTAATAAAATTTTAAAAATCAAGTTAAAAAGCAGTACAATTTGAACATTTTTAACAGGAACAAAATAATTATTTTTTATAAAACCTATTTCAATTTTAATAAGGAAAATCATTTGTTGACAAAATTTTTTTGACAAATTTAACAAACTTTCTATAATAGAATTAAATACACTAATATTTTATTTTTTCTAATTAAAATAAAATAATAAAATAGTACGTTTTTTTATTTAAAAGTGTAGTTTGTAAATTTTGTTAAAATTTTGTTTGTAAAAATATCATTACTCTTTTAATAAATCATGCACAATCTCTTTGTTAAGGCACTTTGTTAGTCTTTGGTTTATGTGTTTTCAATTAGGTTCTTGTTAGCAAGGTTTTAGTTAGTTTTTAAGTGCTTATTCATGTGTATGATCTTCTTTATATTCCTTGATATATGTTGAATACTAAATAAATATAAATAATTTTTTTCTTTTTCTGTCTTTTAGAGTTCAAATTCTTTTCTAAATTTTTTATGTTATATTATATTGTGTCTTCAAAATATATTGATGTTGGTATTTTGAAAATCTTTTTAGTATATTTTAAAACATCAAAATCAGTATCCATCGGTGTATTTTGAAAACACAGTAGATGAACAACACATAAAAACCTAACAGAGAATCCAAAATTATGTCTCTATCATTCACGTTTTTCTAGTTTACATCTTATACATTAATATAGTATTAAGAGATTGAATTTTGACCATGATTTCCGCTCATTAAAGGATTACTATGAACCTACAAAAATTTTCTTATCAAGTTTCTTTCCCTAATTCACATTTTCCATCTGCTTTCACTCTATATTTTCCACCTTAGTCCTAATCATAACCCACTTGAAAGGAACTTTGGAATTGAGATTTTTTTTTTGTATTTCTCATTTGAGACTCCTAAAAGGGGACTTAATCCAAGGTTGGTCCATGAGCCATTGCCAAATTGACATCTCTAGTCTCGATACATCTTAAGAAATATTAAAAAAGCTTAATGTATATTAGTCAGTGACTTTAGGCCAAGATAAGGAAACTGAAAAGTACTAAGAAAGATTAAAGCATTGCTACCTTCATTCTTCTTGAAATCAAGATAACTATGGACTCTCTTATTGCAATCGGATCTTAGAGTACTGAAGAAAAGCATATTGGAGCCATTCTTGATGACCTACTTAAAGAATACAATGTTTTTGTTATTGCTATTATATGTCTCGTTGATTGCATAAGAAGAAAGGTTATAGAAACAAAAAACAATCGATCCCACGATTCAAGCTAATGTAGCTGCTACCTTTTGGACCAATAACAATAATCAGTACACTCACAATAAACTAAACAATTGCAATGGTCATGGTTTTTACCATAAATAATTATTCTACAAGAGAAAATCACTCATTCGATCGAGAAAACGACAATGTAGTAATTGATAATTTTTTCACAAGCCAAGAACTCTAAACATTTCTTATAATATCAAATGAAAATTAAGACAACAATTTAACATAGTTTCATCATATATTTTCTAAACTTAATCCGAAATACTTTAATTAACAATGTAAAGCAAAACAATAAACCAACATGACATCAAATAATCTTCAACCAAATAAGATCTTAACATAAAATACAACTAATGTAACCCATGTAAGCATGAACGCAGAATATGATCCTATAATTGATTCTAACAATCAATCATAAACAATATCCCATACTGATAATCATGCTGTAAAAGTAAACGGAAGGGTACCTGAATTGGCCATAATGATAATATTAGAGAGCACTAATGATACAGTGATCTTCCTCCTGTAGAGCACCTTTATTTCCCTTTGGTTTTCTCTCTTGATGGGAATAGGGAGAAAGGAACAGGAAGAGTACGTTATGACTCTGTGTGTGCTCTCAGAAGGGGACCACGACCATTTATAAAATTACTTAAGTTTTAGTATTTCTAATTTGGCCCTTCATCAAATTAGAAATTACTAACTTGTCTCTACACAATATTTATTTTCATGACATATGCCTCTAGCCAAATCTTTAATTTAGTCAGATCACTTTATTATTTGGCTTTATAAATAATGGCCCTAACACATTTAATTATGTATCATATATATGCATGACCCAAAATTACTAACAATCTCCCACTGGTCACA
>Ga0214543_1004228_pt1 | contig 27394 bp, 15 predicted proteins | sample CNSS2metaG_FD_160094 | JGI IMG/M metagenome (GOLD analysis project Ga0214543, IMG submission 160094) | Root nodule microbial communities from cowpea collected in UCLA plant growth center, Los Angeles, California, USA - CNSS2 | ecosystem: Host-associated > Plants > Roots > Nodule | place: USA... | reverse complement strand
TATGCATAAACTCATCAAAGGAACCTTATCCTTTGGTTCCATACCACACAACCACCACCATGTTATCCATGTTCTACGATTTTAAATGATAACCTCAAGATACCCTTTACTGCGTCCACCTACAAGGATAGTTGTTCTTAACAGAAAGTTTCCCTTCATTTCTCTTCCTGTAAACTCTTATTGTGATGTATGTCACTTAGCCAAACAATGAAAATTGCCTTTTCCTAATAGTACATCTTATGTTGATTCTGTTTTTGATTTAGTACACATGGATATTTTGGGTCCTTGTGCTGTTAATTCCATGAATGGTGACAAATATTTCCTTACTATTGTGGATGATCACTCTGGATTTACCTGATTGTATCTTATGAAAAGCAAAGTTGAAACCCGCATCCATTTAATCAATTTTGTCTTTATGATTAAAATTCAGTTTCAGAAAACCATCAAGATAATTAGGATAATTAGGATAGATAATGGTTTAGAGTTTAATATGATAAATTTCTTTAAAACTAAAGGAATCATCCATCAGACCAGCTGTATTGAAACCCCTGAACAAAATGGTTTGGTTGAAAGGAAACATTAACACATTATGAATGTTACACGTGCTTTATTGTTTCAATCTAACCTCTCTCAAAACTTTTGGAATTTTGCTGTTTTATATGTTGTTACTTTGATAAATTGTTTGCCTACTCCCTTTCTTAAAGATTCTACTTCTTTTGAGATTTTGTATGGCAATGCTTTTGATATGAAACAACTACATGTTTTTGGATGTTTATGCTATGTTTCTACCATCTCTGCCAACCGAACCAAATTGGATCCCAAGGCTCGGATAGGTATATTTCTTGGGTTCAAACCAAATGTAAAGGGGTATGTTGTGTATGATTTAAAATCTCATTCCATTCACGTCTCTAGAAATGTTATATTCGATGAAAACAAATTTCCTTTTAAAATCATTTCTCATGAAGATTCTGTTGACAAAATTGTTACACCTATTCTTGATTATGATTTTGATCTTATTATCCCTAACTGTTTGAGTGATAAAAGTGTCTATGAAAATAACGAATTGCAGGATGAGAACACTAGTGATTCTACTAGATTAAATAATGAACCTGATATTGATTCTAGATTAGAACAAAATCATCATAGGAGGTCTACTAGACATAAAACTGCTCCTGCCTATTTACAAGATTTGCAAACTTCTTTTGCTACTAAAACTGGAATGAAATCTAGATATCCTATTGAGGCTCACATCTCTCTTGCAAGATTATCTCCTTCTTTCAAACAGGTTATTTGTTCCATTGATTCTCATGCTGAACCAAAATCTTATGAAGACGCCTCCCGCTATGAACATTGACAGCCAGCCATGAAAGAAGAGTTAATAGCCCTGGAACAGAATGGCACTTGGACAATAAGCCATTTACCTAAAGGAAAGCATGTTGTTGGATGCAAATGGGTATACAAGGTGAAGTATAAGGCTGATGGATCTATAAAATGCTACAAGGCACGTCTAGTGGCAAAAGGTTACACACAAAAAGAAGGGTTAGATTATCTACACACTCTTTCACCTGTGGCAAAAATAACAACTATCAGGTTGCTTCTATCCTTAACTTCCATTCATAACTGGCATTTAAAACAGTTGGATGTAAACAATGCTTTCTTACATGGCAATTTAGAAGAAGAAGTTTACATTCAATTACCACCAGGTTTTAGTTGTGATGATAAAAATTGTGTTTGCCACCTACATAAATCTTTGTATGGCCTTAAACAAGCTAGTAGACAATGGTATTCCAAGCTTTCAGAATTTCTATGTTCACATGGTTATAAACAATCCTTTGCTAACCATTCCTTGTATCTCAAGTTTAATAATTCACACATCACTGCCCTTCTTATATATGTTGATGATGTAATATTGGTTGGAGATGATATTACTGAAATCAATTCAATTACTAATCTTCTTGATCATACTTTTAAGATTAAAAATCTGGGAAACTTGACATATTTTCTTGGCTTTGAAGTTGCAAGAAGCAGCAAAGGAATACAACTATGTCAACGAAAGTACATTATTGATATTTTGAGTGAAGCTGGGATGCTTGGTTCTGCCCCTACATCAACACCCATGAATTTCTCTAGACACAAAAACATCAGCACCCATCACCAACAAGCTGATATTATAACCAAGGCTCTTCCTCCAGCTCTTTTCAACACTCTTATATTCAAGCTGGGCCTACTTGATATCTGTGCCCAACTTGAGGGGGGCTGTCATAAAATGAGAATAATGGTCAGGGTCTCATTGCCCAGCCTAAAGATCACACAACCAATGATCAATTTGTAACCAATGATTAGTCTGTTAAAACTGTTTTTACGCATTCTGTTATTTCATGCATCATTTAGTCTCTGTATATATGTTTGTCTTCCTTTCCGAAAAGTTAATTAATAAGACTCATTCAATATCTTTTTCACACAATCAGTTTTCCCTCTCTCTCTTTCCCTCTTTCTTGTGTTTCCTGTTTTCTTTCCCATGGCTTCTGCAATCCCGTTTAATTGTTCTTCTGCTCTGCATCAATTTCATTCTTCATATGGAATACAGGTTTATTAAGACAATGTTAATTAATTATTTGCATATTATCGTTAATGTAATTATGTTTAGGGTAATTTCATACCTACAATGGTGAAAAAAAGAAAATTTGTCTTTTGAGGAAGACACATTGGCAAAAGGTCAAAGTTATGTAGTGCATAATTTCAAAAATTAAAAGAACCAAGGTTGTTTTTGAGTATGCAAACACCTTTTTAAGTTATTGTTCATACGGGTTACAACTATACAATCACAACCGGTTGCAAGTATTTCACTCAAGCTTTACAAGTATAAAAGTATAAAGGAAATAAATGATGACAATTACTATGCTGATTTTTGATTGGTAGGTAAAAAAATGTATTTCTTTTAGGTGAATATTTCGTGAAATAATGTTTATGTCATTCATTTAATATGTTATTGGTGTTGCGTTTAACATTAGGAGTAAGCCCCCTCGAAACACTCTTAAAACAGAAAAACAAAACAATTAAAATAAGCTTGTTTGAATTTTATACTATGTCACAAAAGTAATTTATGTTATTAGATACCATATTAAAAAATAACTATAAATCTAATTTAATCCTACAAAATCAAGATTTATACTCATATATATATATATATATATATATATATATATATATATATATATATATATATATATATATATATATATATATATATATATATAACCTTATATTCCGATATGAGGCTTCCGGCAAACATTATTATTGTTTGAGGTGCATTTACTAGGGTGCAGGAAGTCAAAGCCCACCACAGGTTCCGGTTATTGAACCGGGCTAGCGCCCCCACCCGAATCCACCAACCCGTCCAGTAACGACCCGTACTAAATTGTGCTGCGCTTAGGGATCAGCGTTCAGTTACTTGCTTCATCGGAATGTTCTCACCGTTTTCAGTTGCCTAGATTACTGTCTGTCACCTAAACCACCTAACCCAGGCACCATATTATTGTTACCTTTTTTGTTTTTTTTTTTAAATTATTTTATAATACAATAGCAAATCAAAAATCGTCGAATCGGGTTTCAGTGAAGGAACGAAAGAAAACGATGAAGAAGGGCGATAATAAGGGTCGGACTCGGCCCTTCCCGGTGGATCCGAACGTCCCCCGATGGGTTTGCCAGAACTGCCGCAATCCTCTCTGCATCGTCGGCGTCGACTCTTACGCTGACAAGTTCTTCAACGATCCTTCTCGCTCCGGTTCGTTAGGGTTTTATTATTGTTTTGCTAATTTAATTGATTGCCTCTTGCTATTGATTTGGCTGATTTATACGGTTGCTTATGTTGTTGATTTTGAAATAATGTTGTTATCGGCATTGGTTTTGAGTGAATAGTTGTGCTGTGGTGATTTGGTTTTTGACGAAGAGAAAATGAGTGTAGGTATGCAAGGGTCGTCCGTTCATGGTGCCAGCAGTGTGCTGAGTGCAACTAAAATGGACAATTCGTATGTTGTGCTTCCCAAGCAAAGACCCCAGGCTCTGGGAAATGCTCATCGCCCACGTGGTGATGCTGCCGCGGCTGCTGCACAGCCTGGAAAGGCGATGGAGGAGTCGTTTGTGGTTGTGTACAAGTCTGAATCGGGGACAGATGGAGGCGGGGCTCATTCGCCAGGTACTGGTGCTGATTCTGGTGGCCATTTGCATCCTCATAACTCTGGGTTTAATTCCACTATTACTGTCCTGACTCGAGCGTTTGAGATTGCCACGACGCAGACGCAGGTTTTTTGACTGAAACACGTAAATATGGAATGTATTTAATGGTTTTATTGGTTATTGGATCATAATATGTGTGTTTTTTGGGTATGGTTACAGGTTGAACAGCCTTTATGCCTTGATTGCATGAGGATTTTGTCCGATAAACTTGATAAAGAGGTTGAAGATGTGAACAGGGACATTGAATCCTACGAGGCCTGTCTTAAACGCTTGGAGGGGGAGGCTAGAGATGTCCTCAGTGAGGCTGATTTTCTTAAGGAGAAATTGAAGGTGCTCATCTGGTTTTGCCATTTCTAATCTGTGTATTACATAACTATTTATTTAATATTTAAACCATTAGTAGTGTTAACTATGGGGAAACATCCTAGTGTTCATAATCTCTTTTGACTAATATCTGAATCTTCGGCGGTTTGCATTTAATGCTATGTTAGTTTGTTCTGAATAGAGGCAGATGGGCAAGGCATAATGAACTTATTATTAATGCATAGTAATAGTAATTAGATAGGCTATTGAAAAATCCTATGCCTTTTTTCTTTTTGCCATACCTTCCAACTCCTGAAGTTGTTTCTTGTCCGCATCAGTGAAGATGCCATTTTCTCTTTTCCTCCTCCCAGTGTCTGCTCCTTTTTTTGTAGCAGTGCAGTATTGGGGTTTTTGGACATATATAAAAAGTATGTTTACCAGAGAAAAAGAAGTGTATTTATGAATATATTTCTAAAATTATATGCACCACAACAATATTTTATGCAAAAAACTTGACTATTACAATTTTTTTTTGATGATACAAAAGTTGTGCCCATAAGGATGAATACGATACGATGACATTTTAAATTTTTAAGAACTAATTTAATTTTTGAAAACCTATTTTTCTGATAAAACCTTTAAAAGACTAATATAATAAAGTTTTAATCAAAACTAGTTTAGTATCAAGATTTTTTTGAATGGTTAATGTAATGATTTGTAACTTTTAAAATTAACTTGAAAGTTTAATGCAAAATTATGTTGTAGTTTCTTTTACGTAATTGAAGTTTTATAATAAATATATCAAAAAGTAGATTTTGGCATAACTCAACCTTACAAAACCAATTTGCATGCTCTTTTATATATATATATATATATATATATATATATATATATATATATATATATTATAATTTGAGAATATGTTTAGTCGATATAAGATTTATAAGACACCTTACATCAAGAACTAGACATATTGAGTGTGAGATGTTAAGGTAGATTGTCATTTTGCAAGAGAAAAAATTGGAATTTGGAGATATCATTGCTACATTTGTCAACTCTAGTGAACAATTGACTTGCATATTCACCAAGTCTTTAAGAGGACCAAAGATAGATCATGTTTGTAGTAAGTTGGGCACATATGACTTACTCGCTCTAGCAGGGAGGGGGAGTGTTATAATTATGGAAATAAGCAGTAGATTCTATATAATTAAGAATATCTTGATTATATATGTATTATTAGGAGCATTTTTTATTTATTCTCATACATATCTTTGTTATTAGAAATTACCAAATCTCCCCTTTTTATTGAATTGATTCCTTTTTCTCAATATAAGTAAAGCATCCATGCTGTCTTTGAAATTTTTTTTGAAGATCCTATATCGACTAGAGATATGACTAAATTATAGTATATTAGTGGGTGTAAACTTTATCTTGCAAGTCTATTTTTTGATATTGAATTAGGATTAAAGTCCACTTTCTTAGAAAATGTTAAATATTGTTTTAACAAGAATCTTGAAAATGGTTCTTGACTTTTAGAGGCTTTAAAACACTTTGTTTCCCTGACCTTTATTTTTATTTGCTTTATGTTCTGTTTAGATACTATGAGCTTTTATTATTAATGACAACAAGGGTATGAAGTTTAAGTTAATTTTGTCGTTTTGGCAATTAGTGTGTGTGTGGTCATCCCTATCTGCTATGCAATTCTTGGAGGCAGCCATGTTGCCCAAGGTAGTTAAACTTAAGATTCTATCCAAGGTACTTAAATTTGAGATTCTATTTGAAGCGGGAATGATCAGTTAATTTTTTTTTAATTTAAAATTTACAGTTGTCTTTTTTTTGGTGGAATATGAAGTTTTGATTGGAAATGTCTTTATCCTAAGAAACAGTGGTTTTATTAAGATGATTTTCTTGATTGTACCATTAAGTTTTCTTCCAAAGCTTAATCAGTGATTTTTTACTTGGTATACCATTCAAGATTGAGGAAGAAGAACGAAGACTTGAAGCAGCCATTGAAGAAACTGAACGACAAAATGCTGAAATAAATGCTGAACTGAAGGAACTAGAGTTAAAATCAAGTCGCTTTAAAGAATTGGAAGAGAGGTACATTTTTCTCTGTACCTTGATGACATTGACATGATATTTCCTGATAAAGCATCATAATCCCAAAGTAAAATTTCAAAAAATGTAGATAAAATTGTGCTTTTTCTTATTTGGCTTATGCGGATGCTTGGTGTCAGTAATTGATTATACTTGTTTAAATGTGTAACAGGTATTGGCATGAGTTCAACAATTTTCAGTTTCAATTAATTTCTCATCAGGTTTGTCATTGTCCTGCTGCCCCCTTAACATACCATCTTGTTGGGTAGAATTCTTCTGGCATTTTGTCTGTTGTTTATGTCTTGTGCTAGTCTAGGCAAGTTCTAAAGGATCATTGTCAAATGACAAAAGTGGCTTCATCTTTTTCAATTAGTAGGTCTACTTCTACTGCTATCTTATTGGTGAAATATGCCACTGATGGCATGGAGGAAATAACATTCATTTTCAAAGGACCATCCTTCATGCATAACATTTTCTTTTCGATCCTATTTTGCGTTTGCCTTATATTATGTTCTGTGTTAATAAAGGTTTCACTTATTTTGATACTCTTGTAGTAAGAATTTTAAGCATGTTCAGAAAACTTTGCCTCCTTTTTCTGAAAAATATAACTTCCAAGTCTGGGAAATAAACACAAATACTTGAATTAACAGGAGGAGAGAGATGCAATCTTGGCAAAGATTGAAGTTTCACAAGCTCATTTAGAATTGTTGAAGCGAACAAATGTGCTCAATGATGCCTTCCCCATTTCTCATGATGGAGAGTTTGGAACAATTAACAACTTTCGACTTGGAAGACTCCCTAAAATTCCAGTAAGATGCTTAGCATGTTGTATTTCTGTCTTTTATTGCTGTCTCCATGTGTTATCTAGCTAATATGCATACTTGGTTTTCTCTGTAGTAACTGTTGCCTTTTGTAAAGTTTAAAATAATTGAGAAGCTACCATGAGATATAAGCAAGATGGTGTATAAGTTACCCTCTGAGTCTTTATAATTATTTCTAGGTTTCCTTTGTTTTACACCGTGCTTTGCTCAGGCTTCTTCTGCAAGTGGAATTACAAATCAGTATTTTATGTGGTCTTATTTTGTATTAGATTAAGCTTTATAGACGGTTTGGTTATTGAGAAATTTATATTTTTGCATTCATACTCATATTTGCATTTATATCTATCATCTTAGGTAAAAACTTGTGATCCAAAGTGCTGCTGTTAGCATTCCATTCCAAGGGAATTGTAGTGCATAGTGCTAAAAGGAAAACATGTATTCACCATAAAATGAATGCAAAGATTGCCATGGCTGCTAGCAGTAGAAAATCTAGAGATGACTGGTAGTACATTATTGCATTCTGGATCAAAAATTTCTAGGTCTTAGATGTTTTGTGGTGTATGTTGATAAGAGCACTTTTATTTTTAAAAAAATCTTCTGCTGCAAATTCTTTTGCTAACTGTGTCGTGCTTTTGAATCAGACAACGAATATGTGATGTTAATTCTTTCAACTTTGCAGTCATGCAGTCATGTTTTGCTTTGGAATGTTCCTTGATAAAAGAAAATATTGTAGCTGCACGTGTTCTTTTCTCATTTGGTGATTTATAGATGTTATAATTATTTGTCCTAGAGGATTTATTAATCTTAAATCTTTTTTTCATTCTACTTTGAAGTTTTGATTATGATGTTTACTTGGCTATTATGAAATGTGTAGGTTGAATGGGATGAGATAAATGCTGCCTGGGGCCAAGCTTGCCTTCTTCTTCATACTATGTGCCAGTATTTCCGACCGAAGTTTCAGTATCCTTTGTCATTAAGCATGTTGTATAAGTATAGTTACTTTTGTAAATTTAGTATAATTCTCTTTTATGTCTGCATGTATATTTGTGTGCGTGTATTGATGATCTAGTTATTGAAGCCATCTGCTAATTACTGTATTATTTTTTTCTCAAGTTCGTTCGAGTGATATCTGCCTGGGAAAAACATCACAAGGGATGATTTTAGGCTGACAAAGACTGTTGTCTTCGTAGGCATATATAGTTACTTGCTAATATCTTTTATGAAATTGAAACCAAAATTTCTTAAGTATTGCCTCTTCTGAATTGACACTACACTTCCAGGCCATTATAGTCTAGTTTTATTTATGATTTATGCTTATACTTCTTAAGTATTGCCTTTTCTTTATTTCCTCTTATGTTATTGTCAGTTTTCATATAATTTAGTGGAATGACTAGTAATATGAAACTGTGATTCTCGTATCAAACTCTTCCAACGGGAATAAGATTTTTGTTGTTCTGCTGACTTGTAACTCCTAAACTTGTTACCTTTAGATATCGAATAAAGATAATTCCTATGGGTAGCTACCCTCGTATCACAGACACCAATAATAGTACCTTTGAGCTGTAAGTATGTTTCGTTGTTCTACATTTGTTGTCATTTGAGTCTGGTTTTCTACTCCAATTGTAAAATAGAATTTGAGAGCCAAAATCAGTAGTGCAATGTGTAGGAAGGAAATCAGATCTACCAGCTGATTGATTGGTAGCAATTTCTAAATGTCTGTTGTTAGTTTTATTACTTCTGTTTATATGTATAAACATTAGGATAAACCATGGAGCTACATTGAGGTTCTTACACTATTTAAGGTATTGCCATTTACTTGGCAGTTGACTCAGGCTCTGTATGCGTGCTGAGATTGTGGTTGGTGTTATGACTTGTATAAAAAGTTGTAAACATAACAATTTAGTAAACTTTCTGTGTTTAGTTTTGTTCTTAAACTTGGCTACTGAATCATATTAGTAGATGGTATTATGTTACCAGGTTTGGTCCTGTCAACTTGTTCTGGAGTACACGGTATGACAAAGCAATGACATTGTTTTTAGCTTGCCTCAAGGATTTTGCAGACTTTGCCAAGTCTAAGGATCAAGAGAATAACATACCACCAGAGAAATGTTTCAAACTGCCTTATAAGTAAGTAGTACCGAGTATAATATATTCATTCACTGCAGTGGTGTTTTATACTACATTAACTTTACTTGTTTTCCTGCATTAGTTTGATGATTGAGAATGTCATTTTTGGGTAATTTGTAGGATTGACAATGACAAAGTGGAAAACTATTCCATCACTCAAAGCTTCAATAAACAGGAAAATTGGACAAAATCTCTGAAGTACACACTTTGCAATTTGAAATGGGCACTCTATTGGTTTGTAGGAAATACTAATTTCCAACCTCTTTCAGCCATGGTATCTTCGCATGCATGCTGAAGTCTACGAGTGTACATAAAATTACATATCCTATAATTAGGTTACATTCACTCGTACATATCCATGCATGATACTACTTCAAAGTCTTTTTTAGAAGCTATACATACCAACCTTTTGTATCACAATCTTTGTGAGCTTCATTCTCTTTGAATAAATACCCATTTTATTCAAGGTTGTTTTTGTGATTTTGTTTCACTCTATTTTACTTGCCCATTTTCTTATAAAGCAATTAACTAAAACGTAAGATAGTACATGGAAACTCAAGTTTGTGGTAGCTAGCTATTTGAAGCATAGAAAAATTCATACATAGTACTGAATAAAAAAAAATGCATTATTTATAATAATAATGTATTAAAAACTATACTTAATATAAAAGATCACGGTAAACCCTACTAATGCAAAGTTAATTATTTTTGCAGTTTTTTTCCCTTTGTTTTGGAATAAAGTTAATATATTAAATATTGAAAACCGAAATAATTTTCAAATTTAGATATTGTTTATTAGATATCATCAATAATGTTTGTTAACACCATTATTATCATTTTTTAAATTAAAATAATTTAGTTTTCCTAAAACATAATATATTAAGACAAATTGAATAAATTAGTCTTTCAGAAGAAAATAGTAGAACTACTTTATCATCCTCAACATTGGAAAATAGTTTTACAGTCTAAAAAGTTAAAATTAGTATATTATTTATAATTATTATCTCATGAAGTTTTTATAAACATTGTGTTGGGTGATTGAAATAAATAATAACAGTTATATAACAAATATGCTTTTGTACTTATGAATGCAGTGCAAATAGCTAATATATATCTGATTAAATATATTCTTTTTAAATGAAAAAATAGATGATAAGATAATACATAATAAGCAAAACAAATTAATCCAACTTATAAAAGTATGAATATTGAATATTGGAGATGAAAATCCCTAACACTCCATTTAATTAATAGCGTAATTAAAAGAAGTGTCACACTAGAATAATATCTCAGCGCACTCCCAGAGTTTAAAAGTAACTCCCTACAACCAACCAAACGCGTAACGGTGCAAAAAGAAACAGTTACAGAATATTCTATGGAAAACAAATTGAAATGTAAAGAACAGATGCTACATGGGTCGTGGCCCTAAAAGAAAGATCATGAATCAGGATCCAGCCCAGGCGTGGGCTATGCAGCGGAGTCACCATTCCCCTGTTGACCGCAAGAACCTCTCGCTTCTGCTCACATCAATAAATTGATGATCATCGCAAAAGAGAAGAACCACACACACAAGACAATCAAACAAGCAAAGGGTAAGCTAGAGCCAAAACCATTTCATCAATGAAATTAAATACATATTCACAGTACATTATACATACATCATACAAGCATGTTACGACCTTCCAAGCAATACACTAAGACTCGACTCATCCGGATACATATAACCTTGTCGGATTCAATTTCCTTCACCACAAGGTTAGCCCTTAATGAAGTTCAGGCCTCCTGCTACTCTCATCACAGGAGTCAGTCCGCTATAGGTGAGACTAACTGACTTCTTAGAGTGTCAGGATGCAACCTTACCTTGAATCCTTACCTAGTTATACAGATGGGGCACCACCATGGACACCCACTAACAAGGGCCATGAAATTACGTCCCAACCACTGAAGCACGACCCTAAGACCCCACCTAGAGATCTCAAGGATTTACGCACTGACACGGATCAAGCATATCAATCAATAAATTAATCATTTCCATGCACAGGACTCTCATGCCAATCTTCATAACCAAATTTCCTCATTCTAATTTCATGTAGAATACCATTCCAGCTCATCCATCCCTAACCATAAATATAACATTTCACCTCATGCCAATACCGTGCCATTTTGATACCAACCATCTCATGTTCATTACATATCAAGCATTATTAAAAAAATTCATTGTTCATAACTCATACAGCCTCCCACTCATGCATACTCATTTCCCCCATGCCATCATATAATAGTACAATCAAATACAAGTCAAACACCCAAGAACAAGAAGAACACCAATCTGAAACGAATTCTCGCCCAGCTCCTCGCTCAGGCTGAAGGGCCTCGCCCAGGCAAGAGAGACTCTCGCTCAGGCCAGCTCCCTCGCCTAGGCGAGAACTCGAGAATCTGGAACAGTGGCCTTCTGCACATTCTCGCTTAGGCGAGACGCTCGCTTGCTCAAAACTAAGCGAGTCGCCTAAGCGACTCTTCGCGCGAGAAGGCCTGGGCGAGCCTATGCTCACCTCGCCTAGGCGAGACACGCTCGCTTGGGTGAGATTATCCGTACCTACAACAGTTGTATTTTCACACACCAACGACAACACAAACCATTCCATGTGTCCACAACAACATATCAGTTCAAGAATCATGAAAATACAAACAAAACAAACCGCAATCGCATTAAACAAAAGGGTTCTAGCTTCCCTTACCTGGAAGTAGCTAGAAAGTGCCTCAACTCTAACCAGCGGAGCACGGCAGCTCAAAGAGTGGGCTTGCGAACTGAACAAGACAGTGGAATAGAGTTAGGAACTAAGCTCACGGTGAAACCCTACTGTAAAACGAACATATAATCAGGGAGGAGAAGTGTAAGCTGAGGGATAACTTACGTGGAGCAAGAAGGGGTTGAACACGCTTGGAGATAAATGAGGTATAAACCCTAGCGGGAAGTCGCGGCTGATCTAAGGGACAAGGATGTTATTTTCTGTAAAAGGAAAGAAGTGATGTGTTAGGGCAGACTTAGGAATCTGGTTTCCCCTTTCTGGACCAGCCCTTAGGTCCAATTCACAAAGACAACCCTTATAATTTAGGACAGAAAAGAACAAAAATTTTAATAGATCTTACATTGTCCCTTGGTACCTGTTCCACTTCTCGTATAAAATAAATTAATCTGACAAAATTTCTTTTTGTTTGGTTTTCCAACTTTTCATTCTGTCAAATTATTAGATTCGTAATATCCACAACATTTATTTACCATAAATCCTGAAATAACTTTATTTCATATAATGATTTTTGTCATACATTTTCTTTATTTTCTTAACGATGTATTGTATTTAAAAAATACAAATTAAAATCTCATACAATTAAATAATTTATTAATACTTTTTTTACATAAAAATGTTCAATTCTTAATTTTAAATATTCAATAATGTAAATTTATCTTCATTTTATTTTAATATTTATGTAATTATTATTTTTTAATATATGATCTTGAAAAATAAAATAAAACGTGTCTTGATTTGACATAGAATCTTTAATAATTTCAAATTTTTTATTGTAATTTTTTTAAAGGACAACCGTAACAAAATGTTAAGGAATTAATATTAATATTTGTTAAGAAATTAATAAGGACAAACGTACCAAAATGTTTAAGGAGAATAAAAAATAAATAAATTTATACCCATTAAAGAAAATGAGATGAAATTAGTAGCGAAGGAAATTTTTTCAATAGAAAAAGCGTGAAAAATAAAATAATACTTTTATCTCAAAAATATTAATAAATTATAAATTAAAATTTATTTATAATAATATATAAAAAAATATGTACACATTTCATTTTTTCAATTTTATCCTTAATTATTATTTTAAAAATTAATTATTTTATAAATAATTTATCTTTAACCTTTATTTTAAAAATTTCTTATATTTTTAACTCTTATTCTAAAAACCTTTTTATGTACATATTTTATTTTTTTAATTTTATATTTATCAACTATTTTAAAAATTAATCATATATTTATTATTGATTTTAACTTAAATATTTATAAAAATTAAAAAAATCAAAACACACGTTCACGGCAACATTTGTTTTTCGCTAATAATTATATAGAAGACTACATTTTTCAGTACTTTTTTTATACAATAGCTGAGTGTCTATATTTTTTTAATATTAATATTATAAAAAAATAATATATATATATATATATATATATATATATATATATATATATAAATTGATTAAGTTAATATATAAAAAAATAATAAAAATAATGAAAAATGATTGTTAATGGTAAAAAATAAAATTACAAATATAATGAAAAAAAATAATGTGTGAAAATTTTATACAAAATAACAGTTACTTTTTGAGAAATAGTTAATTATAAAGAGCAGAATGAAAATAAAAATTGTGTACATCAAAACAGATATATTCATATGTAAAAAAGGAATAACTGTCATTACCAATTGTTATTATTGAGAATGCTGTAATTTTTTCTCATACATTTTGTTTTCTTTTTTATTTTTATAAACGTAACTAATTTTGGTGGTTTGTAAAAGAAAATATCCAATTTTATCACAGTCATGAAAATTACAAGTAATCTTATTATATAACTATAAATTTATAAAATTAGTAAAATATAATTTTTTATATACAACTTTTTAATAATTTTAATATAAATTTAGAAACCATTTTTTTTTTCATTATAGATATTTTTTGTTTATAGTAAAAGAGTGTTACAGGAGTGCTTATGTTCTACTATTGGGCACAGTTGCTTTAGTACATCACCCTCTAAGTTGATCCCAATCCGAATCTTTTGGTTTTTTGTTCGGTTCATGTTTCGTTAAGCTCTCCAAGATCTCCCGAGCTCGCTGTGATCATCAAGCCCCTCATGACCATTTATTCCTAGATGCATTTTGACATCGTAATTTTCTAAGTATTTGTTCACATGATGCTGAATTTGAATCTTTTTTTTTTTATTTGGACTTGGTGCTGTGAGGATACTGAGTCTTGTGAGACTAACTTGAAGTTAGGCAGTAATTTTAAATGTTTGATTTTTTTTAAGGGTGGTTTGGTTTCTCATTTGAAAGCATTATATGCTTCTGCTTGAATCCCTCCTAGTGGATTGAAAGAGATATTGGACATGTATTGTTTGTTTATACACAGGAGAGAAATGTGGAAGAGAACAGAGTTTACTCACAATTGGTAGGAGAGATTGATAAGGGTATCCAGAGTTAGGAACAATTGGTGGTGATTCCTTGGTCTCTTCAGTGGACTTATTACTGTTTCAATTAGTTCCTATTAACCTATATGTTGTCTTTTCTTTACTTTGATCATTCTTATTTTATGCTATTGTTGTTAATTAATTTTTTCTACATTTTTCTTCAATAAGATGTTGATTATTGTTTTGGTTGAACATTCTAGTCTAATCTCAGTTCTGCATTTAGTTACTTGATTTGGTTGTGTTTTTTTTTCTTTTATAATTCTGCCCAAGTATTGGCTTATGTCTTGTTGTTGGCTTAATATTTATCCTTTGCTACGATGCCTTATGTATTCTTATTGTACAATTCTCTTAATCTGAGATATAAATAATGTTGTAAATATCCTGTGTTTTTGTGCAGAAGCTTGATGATTTGATCCGACCAATCCACAGTTTTTAATTTCAAATCCTGTGTGTTGTAAAGGGTAAGTTTCTTTCTTACAATTCTTTAACTGTTTGTTCATAATTAGAATGCATACCCAGCTTCAATGTAACAATAGAGGGCTATGATTTGATTGAAATATCATGATAGGTGTAGGATCAAAAATAGAGCATAAGAGTAGCAAATATAATTATCCCAGTAGTCAAATATAACCCGTTATTTATTTGTTTTGTAGATAAAATATGTGCTGAGTTTGGAATCAACGAGTTTAATAACATTGAGCTTTACTAAAGGGTGTGAGTTTGTATTTATTGACTCTGTAAATTTTTGTCTTGAATTCTGGTTATGCTTTGGATAGAAGATATATGCATCTAGTGTAATGAAGAAAAAGCAATGTGGCAACAAATAAAATTAAGAAAGAACAGCGGTAAGACTATAAATTCACAACATTTGTGATGTGTCTACAACAGATCTATTTATATATGCTCTAGAATTTAGTGTTATTAGCCATGTTTCTCACAATCATATTTATATAGGAAATCGGATTTGAGCTATCTATTTCCCTAGTCACCAGGATCTTATTAATCATCGAACTAGGCAGGATACACCTTTATCCCCTATATATCACGTAAGTGTATGATTATTAGTCTTTATATTTCTGTTAGTTTAAGGTTAATAGATCCTCCTTATATGTCTATTATTCTAATCTTGATTTAGATATTTTGGACATTTTGATCAAGGGTTGCCTGGAACCCTAGTTCTCAATCATTCCTGTTTGCCGTAAACTGTAACTTCAATTTAACTCTTTAATAGTAGTTGGTAATATTCCATTCTATGTTTTTACATCATTATATATTTTTTCTCGTTCAATTTCTTTGTTAGATGTTTTGTCCCTTTGAAATGACTACAAAATGTTGTTGTCTGTAACCATGATTGCTTTGTTTATTCCCGTGCTCAACCTATTGTTTGTTGTAGTTCAAATTTGTTTGTCCATAAGGATTTATTCACGATTTTAAATTGGAGGAACCCTTTCTGTGAAACTTTAACAGTGTGTAGTTTTTTTCTTAGTAGTGCATGCTCAACAGTGGGTTGTGGAAGTTTAAAATCTCTAAAAATTTAAACATAAACACAAATAATATCCTCTATTTTGGTTGTGTGGCCATTTCCACTTTCTCAGGTTGCGAAGACTGTTTATACATCCCAAGTTGTGTAAATTTTAAATAGGACTGGGGTGCGAGTGCGGGGTTTGCATTCCATTGGATCAGTTACACCTGTATATAGTCACTGTGGTGGGATTGGAGTTACTGTCATGTTTGGATAGGAGGGTTTAGCATGATGTGCCTAAGGATTTACACCTATATATGTTGGTGTCTAAGGAAACAAAGGAAGCACTTGTCCATTGCTGATCCTCTTGGAAGGACTGCTAGTTGTACAGAATTGACTTCTCCACGAGTTTTGGTTTTCAGGACCATTGGAGTGCCCATTCCCGCAACGGCTGAAGCTGATATAGAAGATGGTTTATGAAGGAATGGTGGTATTGATGAACCAGAAAGGATTCGAAACTCTTGGTGAAAACTTGGAGCAAGAATTGCTTAAAGGATTAAAGCTCACTTAGCCAAAAGTGCCGTATATGGGTGCCATGAAGCCTGCATTTGAAGGGAATGACCATATGACTGTTTTGTATACTAAGCGTTCAGACGGGGACATGGCAGCAACTAGCCACTGGCTTCCTGGTGGGGGGTAGACATAGCTTGTGGATTGTTTGGAATTTGCATATGAGGAGGCTATTGAAGGTTTGCTCAATGAAGGACATAGTTTGGCAGCTGATTAGCATTGCCTTTGGTTTGACACAAGGAACGGGAATCTTCCCAACTGCACTGGTTGTTGCATGCTTTGCAGTAGTAGTCTTCACGGATTTACTGCCAAGTTTAACAACCGAGGATGGTTTTCACCTGCAAAATCAGATTGAAATTTCTTGGTTGTGGATGTTTTTGGTGGTGGCTTGTTATGTAAAAGGTTACCTACAAGCAATAGGGTGAGCCAGCAATTAATCTTTGCACCCGCTTCCAAGAAGTGTGTAGTTACTTCTCGTATTATGATGAGTGAAAACCGAGTTGCATATATCTAATAGAACAAACAGTTGAGAATATATAGTTTGGCAACTACCTTTATCAGTCCATGCAACTCAACTCTTGGATGACAAAACTTTCTGTTGGCTGAATATTGCAATGTCAATATCAGGTCAAATTAGGGATCAAAAATATAAAAGACCATGTTTAAAAGAATAAATGGATGAAAAGTGAACACATGAGGAACTAATTCACTATATTCAATCTGCATTGAAATTTGAGAATTGCACGGCTGTAAGCTTGGATGATGAATGTTGTCCATGATTAAAAAGAATAGGAAAAAGGGCTGATGTGGAATTGAGTTTTGGAACTTTTTCTTCAAATGTATGAGATAAGGTGACTAATGTTAGAAAAAGGCTAGTTGATGAAAGGAGTATAAAAATCCACAGGTGTTGTGCCTAAAATATAAAATAAATTCATGTTTAAAGATGCACAGATCTCACCAACTTACAGAAATGGTTTAAGGCATAGTAAGATGCAAATGCACTCAATAATCAATTTTCAGTCTCAGGGATAGGGATTACTCTAAAGAATTCGTGATTAGGTCTTTAGTTTTGTCTATGTATGAGATATTACTTTTCAGGCTTGCCCTTCATGAAGAACTTTTAAGTTGGGTCCAGTTTGAATAGTTCATAATAAGTGGTGTACTTAGCCAAACAAACTCTGTGAATAAAGAGACTATTTTCATAGAATCCTTAGACACCAGAAGTGTTTCTTTCTTTACCTTGGGGACATTGTGTCTTCTTTCGCTTTCTATCTCATCTACTATGATTCAAATTTATTTTCAGATAACAAATTTGTTTGCTCGACTGATAAATTTCATATCATCTCAAAAACTGTTGTACAAATTTTTCCAGCTCTCATCAATTCCGAACTACCATTATCCTATGATTTGTCTCATTATAATTGTAAAATTTCTACCTTTTTAGTGTCAGTTTTGTAATCTCCTTCTAGTGCTTAATCAAACTTTGATTTGTCTCATTCTAATAGTTATAATGTGGCAATGGTTGGTTTTATGCATTGCCATGGCATTTGCACAAACAAATACTTGTAACATGTATATATTGTATGTACAGTTTTTCAAATCTGATGTGACACTGTTCTTTTATGACCATATAGGACTGGATTATGGTGAAACTTGCTTAGTGTTTTGCCTCATTATAAAAGGTGTGCCTTGCTTAATGGTTTTCACTTGAGCATTACCAGTAGAAAGTAATGAAATCCCATGCCAAGTCCTGTATGTGCAATCCTTTAAAAAAATTATTTTCGATCTCATTTAGTATACAACAACCATGGATTTATCATTGCAAATCTCAAAGAATAAGTACATAAAGGACTAAGTTGCGAATTAAATGGGGGAGCTATTTGTTTTTTTATGATGAAATTGAGCTATACAATTGCATAGAAACACACACAGGAATTGCTTATTGAAGATTTTTATCATTCTTCGATTATTATATTTGTTTTATGAGGTACCAGTTTTATCAGTTTCATGTGCAGATCTTCGTATGTTATAAAGTTTAGACTGAAATGGAGGCACTGAAATCATGTTATGGTGATGGATCTTCTGATTCAGATTCGGAATCTGCACCTTCAGCTCAAACCTCTGCTCCCCCAGCAGTATTCACACCCTTGCCACTACCTCCTATCTCTCTCCTTGACCCGTCAACATTTCTTGGTATTCTAGGTTTTAAGCTGATTTTATTTACTCATTACTAGAACGAAAAAAGAGAATGAAACTTTTATCTTGTTGGATAGGTTTAGGCGATCCAATAGGAAATAATAAGAATTGCAAATTTTACCAACCTCAAAATCTTAGTTGATGTTACAATACAACTTTTTTCTGAATTCATAAACTCATATTTCTTATGATGGAAGTTTCATTATAACCAACTTTATTTCTTCTTATGTGCTAGTATGCTTTGTTTCTTTTGTAGACAACTATTCATGGTTTTTATGGTAAATGTTCTTTAGATATGCAGACAACAAGAGTTAGGAGCTTCCCTCACGTTGATGGTAACTATGCCTTACATGTTTACATACCAAGTAAGTGAGTTGTGATCTTTGAAAGAATTTGTCTTTGTAAACATATCATTATATGTTTTTCTCGTGATGGTTTTTCTGCTGTGGTGAATTTTATTGAATTTACTCTATCCATTTGTCTGTGCACATTAGAATGCCTCACATTTAGATTTACCTTGCACTTAGGCCTATTACTTTCTAAGTGTAACATCTAACCCCAACAATGGAGAGATTAGGTACTCGTTGCCATGAGAAGCATCAAAATCTAAAAGGAAACGAAGAATCCTAGAAACATGATGATAGGATTGGTAATTGCTGGACTTAGCTAACAAACCTGCTTTATTGAATATGGGTATATCTCTTACTACAGCGACAGGGAGAAAATCCCAAGAACTTCTTGATTCTTACACACAGTTCGCACAATTCTGAGAGACCTTCTCTTAGCCCTTCCCACAATTCTGTATACAGAAAACAAACTAAAAAAAAACACCTAGACCTTTAACAGACTTATATAGGTCTGTTACAGGTTACATTACTAACTGTTTCTAACTATTTCAACTATCTGTTTTGCTTTCCTTTTGTACACATTACCATATCTATCACATGAGCTAGGAGAGTTCTGAACAATGGAATAGTGTTATCTCGTGAGTTTCAGCACTTTGGCCCACTGCCAAACAATTGCTCAGCAGAATTTCTTTTTTGAGCAACCTTTCTAATCTTGCACACTGTTCATATTTCACTCAGCAAGGATGCTTTGTTGAATGAATCTTTGAGGAGCTTACTTGCTAGTTCAGTTTCATTCGGCAACAAAAGTTTGTTGAGCAATTCTTCAAAAGTCATCTTAGCTTCTTCTATCTCTTTTGTCTTGGGTTGATACCTTCATATTTTTCCTCCTTCCAAAAAAATTCTCCAATCCTCATATGTAGCCTTTGAAGCCACATAATTTCAATATTTGTATGGAAGAATTGAATGAATTTTTGGATAAGCATCGCTCTAGACTGAAAATAATCATTAAAATAATCATTACAGTTAACATTTCATCTCCATCGAAGAAAGAACTATCTGCTTTCTTGAAAAAAGTATCATCTCGGGTACCAAATCTTAATGTTGTTGATGTTGATGTCCCATTAAACATCCTGTGCCAACATGATGAGAAGCTCGAACAAGTTGCCTTGGGAAGAGAATTTCACATAAGTTTGGGAAGAACTGTTCCAATACGAGTGCACCAGATTGACTCGGTGATCTCAATGCTCAAACAGAAGCTTCACATCCAACGCCAGTCAGTTTTAGTTCTTCTATTCTTCACTCACGAAATGTTATTTTCCAGCTGTTTTCCTCATTGTTTCCCTTTGAAGTAGGTATTGGATAGACTTTAACAAGTGGGAGGTCTTTGTCAATGATGATCACACACGCACCTTTCTCTCGGTAGAAGTTGTTCAAAGAGGGTTAATAGAGGTATGATTTGTGGCCTTCATTTTCTTTTTGCATGCCCCTGTTACTTGTTTTACTCTTAAATCACACCTTAGTTGGAATTATGTGTTGCACTTTTCTCTTAAATGTGTATTGATAGTGGCTTAATATTTGTACCTTGGTTTGTTTTCTATAAAGCTGCTGATTTAGAACATGTTAATGCTCTCTTGGTAACGGAAATCATTTCATTCGTAATATAACAATAGAAAGTTTGGAAAATTGCATTTGAAACTGAATTAAATCATTAGGGTGACATGAAAAACTGAATAAAATAAAGATGGAAATGTAAATTCTCAAAACTTAGTACATTCTTGCATCGGAAGTTGCACATACATAATTGGGAAAAGACTAGAGATGGGATGAGAACATCTGGAAAACAGAGTTGATATGTGAAAAGACTACTAATTTCTCACTGTTTAATCTTATGCCAATTCATTCTCTCCATCTAGTTTATCAATTAATGTGAAATGTGTTTTTTCTTTCCAATTAATTGCAGATTACAAAGCAAATTGAAGTAGTGAATACAATTTACAGACTCCATAATCTTCCTGAGTTTTACAAGGTCAGAAGTTTTGTTGAGTAATGCTGCCACCCTAACCACTGCATCATAACTACTGTCTTATCTCTGTTTTTGTTCTGGTATTTGAACTTGAACTACACTTTACAGGATCCACGTCCGCACATATCCCTGGCATGGTCACTTGGTGACATTGCCCATTCACTGAAGAAAGTTGTGGACGAGGAAATGAAGTGTGCTGCGGGAAAATCTTTGAAGAGTATTTTTAGCTGCAAATTCAAAGGTATTGAATGTAAGATTGGCAAGAAAGCATATGCAATATGCAAAATTCCGGATGAACAATAATAATTCGTGCTTAATATTTCCTAAAATGTTGTGTTTTCTTGGTTTGGTGGCAACCTGATCATGATTAGATTACCAGGGAGATGTGAATGTGTAACTTGGTTATTTATTCCTTGTGTGTTGTAGACTAGACCAAATGCTGGTAGGAGTTCATCAAAGCTTTGTAGAGATTACTTCGTGAAATATTGTTGTTACTGCTGACATATTCAGAGACGAATTGTATGCTCACTTTTCTTCCATTGCATTGTTGTATTATTTTTTTATTAAATTAAAATAAAAATAAAAGAATACACCGTTTGAAAAGAAAAGAAGACCATAAAAAGAAGTAATTGTTTGAACAATAGGAAAGATACCCAAATTGCTTCTTACACCCCATTATTTCTTCTTCCTGTACATCCCGGGATGTGTAAAAGACAAAAATTAAGTAATTGGCTATTATTTTCTGCATACCCATGATTACTACTACCTGTACGCTCATGATTACCAACTGCACCCCCCACAATAATAGGAAAAGATTTAAACACCCTTCACTGTATTACAGCGCTACTGTCATTGCTTCCACCATCACTGTTGCTGTAGAGAAAGAAAAAGAGGGGGAGAAGAACGCTGTAGTGGAAGAGGAGAAAATGCCAGAAAAAAAAAAAAACTTGTTCTGAAAACTTTTTTTCAGAATGTATTTTAAATGTTTCAGAAACCTTTTTTTTTTTTTTCAGAACACATTTTAGGGATGTTTAAAAAAATCATTCTGAAAGACATTATATGCATTCCAGAAAGTTTGCTTTGAAAATCCGATTCTGGAAAACCTATTGTAGAATGTATTTTATATGATTCGAAAATTCCATTTTGGAAACTTCATTCTCGAAATTCTATTCCAGAATTTCATTTCGAAAGTATTATTCCAATATTTTTGAAAAGCCTGTTCCGGAACATATATTCTGGAACTATATCAAATAATAAAATGGTCATTTTGAAAATTTGAAGGGTACACCGAGAAATTGCGGGAGTGCAGAAAGTAAAGCCCATTTGTATAATAGCCTAATTCTATCACATCCTATCTTATTTATGTATTAAAATTATAATAAAAGAACAAAGGATTAAAATAAATAGTGTAATGTGGGACTCCAACCATAAGTTTCCTTTTATGTATGAAAATAGTCATTTTCATTATTTGGGTTTTGAATATAATTTGAGTGATGAACTTAAATTTCTTTGCTTGATTTTTGTATATAGCATGTTAGAAGATAAATGATTGCAAAAATAATCATTAGAATATCAATTAGGGTATTATTCATTGATATTTTCTTGATAATAACGTTATTAAAAATATTGTTCTTATTTTCTCACACTAGAAAGAAATGTTACAAAATTCCTCAGACTAAGACATTACCTAAACAATTAATTAGCTGTATTTCAGGTCTTCCTGTATTGTTAATTACGTTATTATTCTGATAATATAATTATTCTGATAATAATAGAACCGTAAATGGTATTGTTAAATTCAGTGACATAAATATTTTTAAAAAAAGAACAATTAAGATTGAAAAATGTTAACACTTGCAGAATTCATAAAAAGGTGAAAAAGTGAGTACTTGACCAACTTTTCATGATTTTCTTTTTCCAATTTTGAAGAACTTGTTTACAACGTTTTTTGCAGAGAGATTATAGACCTGTAACTCCCCTATCATAAATACTACACTATATATCAAATTAAGCTAAAAATAAATTAACTCTAACTTCCAAAATACGGGTTATAATTATAACTAGTTAATCTTTAAATATTTTTTATAAAGTACAATTTATTAATAATAACAATCTTTTTAAAAAACTATTATTAATAATAACATGAAATGATTCAATTCAAATTCAAAACATTTAAATATCTTAAAAGTTTTGAAATTTGCTATCCAAACATAAGATAAAGAATCATGCATGAACAATTTTCTTTTCTTTGGGTGGCCATGACACATGATGAGAACTACTATTTGTATTACCATTATTTTTATTGTGTATTCGTATTTTTTAAATATTTATATTGTATTATAAATTAATAATATATAAATTAATTAAGTTAATATATAAGAAGAAAATAATAAGAATAATAAGAAGCATGTCAATGTTAGTAGTAGAAATCACAAATATATATTAAAAAGAAAGAAAGAAATTCGTAACAGTTTAATACAAAATATTTTAAAAAAGTCAGTTAATAATTATATTATAAAGAGTAAAATGAAAATAAAAGTTATATATAAAGAAAGGTGATCTTTTTATATATAAATATAGATATATAGTAATGTCATTAAAATTTTAAACCAACATTAAAATTGTCATTATACTTTGTTATTTAAATAATTAAAATTTGAACTACTAACTTATTAAAGTTATATTAATATTAATATATTTTCAATTTATTTTAAATTTAGCTTAGAAAACATTTTAAAAATTTGAAAAACCAACTCGAATAACGAGGAGTCAATTTCAACAGGGTTTTCTGCCAGCACACAAAAACAACCTCTCTCTCTATATATATATATAAAGAATAAAATCAATTTAAAATAAAAGTAACTTCAATTATATTAATTAAATTATCCTAAATGTTTCAACCATAATACAGATAACAATAAAAACTGTGGAAAAAAATATCTTGCTAATGAAAATGAGTCAGAAATAATTTATCTCAAATAATAAAATACTGACAATTAACTAATTATCATGCATTAAATAAAATAAGATTTGTGGCAGAGTGACCACGTATTTTAATTTAAGTACCACGCATTAAAGAAAATAAGATTTGTGGTTGAGTGATTACTAATAAAAATGATGAAAAATAAGAACACAACTAAAATATCAATGAATACAATAGCTATAATTTTTCTAATTTGCAAGGATGTACAAGGAACAACTATTAATAAATAACAATAATAAATTATTATAATCACAAACAAAGATATAATATTTTAACGTGAAAAACTCCTTGATCAAAACAAGAATAAATATCAAGAGTCGTCCATGAAAGCAGAAATGCAGAATATGATCTTGTTATTAATTCTGACAATCAATCATAAACAATAAACAATATCCATACCGATAATTATGTTGTATAAAGTAAACGGAAGCCCACGACCATTTATAAACTGAATTACTTAAGTTTTAGTATTTCTAATTTGGCCCCTCATCAAATTAGAAATTACTAACTGGTCTCTACACAATATTTATTTTCATGACATATGTCTTTAACCAAATCTTTAATTTAGTCAGATCACTTTATTATTTGGCTTTATAAATAATGACCCTAACACATTTAATTATGTATCATATATATGCATGACCCAAAATTACTAACAATCCAACAAAAAACAATAGTTTTACTATGATAAAAAAGAACAAAAAAAAAATCTTAATCAGTTATATAAAATAGTACTAACACCCAAATAAATAACAAAGAAACAAAACTTATAAATAAAGAACAAAGAATATAAAGAAAACTTAATATATATATATATATATATATATATATATATTATTATCTCCCTTTTCTTTACAAAAAATAAGGTTCCTTAATGACATTTAAATTCTTCACTATATCTTTTCACATGTGGGATGGGAGGACTGCACATATTACACTTTTCACTTAAAAAATGTTTTACTTACGAATCTCCTACACTCATAACACTTCTTTCAGATGACGTCATGAAGCAACTTATATATAATAGACTTGACATTAAGTCCTTAAACTTTTTTTTATAATAATGAATTTAAGAGTTTTTTTTATATATTATTCAACTTTCTGATTCACACATGCTTTCCTACCCTACTCCTTTTATCTTCACATTTTATATGACTTATAATATATAAAAAAATGATTAAATATGGCATCATATGAACCCACTATCTCATCATGAACCTTTTATGAATACAAAGCATTAATCTCTATAGTTACTTTTAGTTGAAAGACAAAGCTTCGTAGGGAGATGAAAAATAATGCAAGTGTGACAAATTCATAGAACATGGTGTATATAGAGATGACAAATAAACCCGTTTCTATGAGTATTGTCTGAACTCGTTCCCATTTTGACGAAAAATTTCCGTATTGACTAGGTATGAGTGTAAGACTCGGAAAAATTAATTAATTAAATAATTAATTAATAAATAAATGCCGGTAGAAGGCACCTTTATGACATTAATTGTTGTTTAATGTGACGTGGAAAAGTACTAGCTCAAGTGGTTGAGAGTACTTTGGTTGTGTGAGAGGACTTGGGTTTGAGTCTTTTGTATGCCAATTATGTGTTATTGTTTTATGATTTATTTCTAATAATATAGGAGTATGGAAATTGTAATGTAAACTGTTTTTGATTGGAAGGTATCACCAAATGCGATTATGCATAGTGGTTATGCTTTGTTTTTATGAGTGAAAGGTCACGGGTTCAAACCTTGATGCGCAAAGAATAAGGGACTTGAATAGCCATTAAGCCCACACTAAAGCCAATCCGCATTTGTGCAATTAAGTTGCTTCACATGTGTTATGGTTTTTGGGTCTGTGCTGTTTAATATATTACTGGTTGGCACGAAATTCGTGTATAATGTTGGGAATTGGATGTGTAATTGATTGATGTTGTGCCAATAATTTTGTAAAGCAGGATATTGCTGGTAATGAGGGTTTCTGGTAATGAGTGGAGGTGGATAATTAGGTTTTGTATTTTTGTGTGGATTGTATGAGTATAAAACATGCTTCTGGATTTGATGTGCCATTTCATTGTATCAATCGTGTTTTAGAAGTGTTTTGGTATTGGTTTTGGTGAATTGAGAGCGTGTACAGAGGAAAAACCCTGCAAGTCTCGCCCAAGTGAGTCCATCTCGCATAAGCGAGAATTGCAGAGCTACGTTTCTGGTTCAGAGGTTTTGTAGCTCGTCTAGGCGAGCTGTTTTAGTGTTGGGCGAGTGATACTCTCGCTTAGGCGAGTTTATGCGAGTTACTATGTTTCTATGTGCTTTTGAGTGTGTTTTGGCTGTTTATCCTAAGGATAGGTTGTGTATGCATGTGGTGTGGTGTTTGGGCTTGAAGGACTAAGTCCAATAGGGGTCTGGGATGTGCTCAGTGGTTGGACACATGATGGGTATGGAATTGGTTGAGTTCCCGTTGGCTACTAATGGGCGAGAAGTCCTTAGTATGGTGATTGCATGTGTCGGGCGCACGATGGGCAAGGAACTGTGATGTTCCCGTTGGCTACTATTGGGCGAGGAGTCCATAGTATGGTGATTGCGTGCGTGCCAGGGTCCAAGTTATGAGACTTGGATGTTTGTACTACAGGCAAGGAGTCTGTAGGGCAGAACTATGAGCGAGATAGACTCATAGGGTTGGACCACGAATGAGTTAGTTTCGTGGGAGCACAGGGAAGTCCCAAGACCTAGTTCATGCATATGACTCATGAAGGACTATGAGGTCATGGTCGGGTGAATTGAAAATTTTGAGATTTGTACTAATGTTATTTTGGGTTGGGAAACATGTTTATTTCATATATCTGTTTATATTTTATTGTGCATAGCTCACCCTATCTGTGTGTGTATGGCGATGATCGGATAATTTGTTATCCGGGAACAGATGATTTGACAGGTGAGCCAGGAGATGCTTAGAGACGGAGAGCATGGGCTACTTGGGATTTTGAGAGGAA
>Ga0214543_1004227_pt1 | contig 27394 bp, 15 predicted proteins | sample CNSS2metaG_FD_160094 | JGI IMG/M metagenome (GOLD analysis project Ga0214543, IMG submission 160094) | Root nodule microbial communities from cowpea collected in UCLA plant growth center, Los Angeles, California, USA - CNSS2 | ecosystem: Host-associated > Plants > Roots > Nodule | place: USA... | reverse complement strand
AAGCACGTGTATATATATATATATATATATATATATATATAATTCGTATATAATTTTTAACATGCTAAAAATTCATGCCCCAATTCATTTTAATACTTACTTTTGCATTAAATAGAAAAGTGATAAGCATAAAATGATAATGCATGTAGAATATTTACATCAATAATCTTATAGACTAAAAAAGTAAAGGCCAACTTATTCTATTTATAGGACTATAAAACTAGAAACAAAAAAGAAACTTTAGATACACATCTCACTGAGTCTAACTACCTAAACTATTTATTACTCCAATTGCAAGTCAGCAATTCAATTGACTTTTCCAGCTCCAATGAATTAACGTGTAGTTGATAGGCTGTCTTAAGTTGCAATGGACTAGGCTATGTTGCTTCTTTCACTTCCAACTGGCAGCAGGAAGTAGTCTTCACTAGTTCAACAGTTACACATTCCAAGTGCAACTCCTTTCAATTGGCAATTTGAGCTCTTCAATAATGAATGACTCAACTTGCAGCTAGACCAAATTATTTCAAGTTAACTACACTGTAGAAAAAGGAAAAATAATGGTAGTTGAGTTCTAAATTCTAACCTTCCAAATTGAATCTATCTTAACATGATAATAAACACCACCTAAACTACTCTAGTTGCTCTCTTTTACAATTCTTCACCAATTTAGAATACTTAACAACAGAAAATATCATTTAATATTTCAAAAACCCAAATTAAACAGTGAAAGAAGTAAACATGTTCTGTGAATGCTTGTAACTTTAAACTGATTCATCCTCTGAGATGCCACACCCTGATTATTTACAACCAAGTCACATAATCAAACCAATTACGATTCAGTAATCACTAAGGAAAACAAAATTAACTAGAAAGCAAACCATACTGGAGTTAATAAATGTTCGCCCCTTCAAATATTCCTTGATATAAAATGCAATTCCAATAACACTTGGATCGTTGCATAAACAGAAAACCTTAGGAATTGAAACTTTGGTATGAGCACCCAATGACTGGAGAACCTATGAATTATAAGGGCACACAATCAATCATTTTCTCATTAATATTTTATTCATTGCCCAAACGTCATACACTTAAGTGGGAGCTTCACTACAAAAAAAACTAATTTTAGTGGAGGTTATATTTGACATTTATGAGGGTTTTAACCTCCACTAATGGTTTTACCAGGAGTTTGGAATTCCCCTAGAAGAACCAGCGTGGCTAACAGATTACCGGGAGTTTTTATCAACCCCTGGAAAAGCGCAACTTACCGGGGGTTTACAAAACCTCTGGTACTGCTTGGGGTTTTTGGAACCCCTGCTACTGCTTGGGGTTTCTGGAACCCCCACTACTGTTTGGGGTTTCTGAAACCCCTGTTTCTCCTTAGGGTTTTCGAACCCCTACTACAGCCTGGGGTTTTTGAAACCCCGGCTACTGCTTGGGGTTTAAAACCCCCACTATTGTCTTATTTGGGTTTGAAACTCCTATTGCTATTAATGGTTCAAATCCCCATTTGTTGACAATCAACTCTAAATAATTTTTATTGGAGTTCCCTTTTCTGTTTCTTTAGTATTTTTTAATAATTTAGTAGTCCCCAGTCAAATTCTACTTTGTATACAAAACTTATTTAAATAAGGCAAAATTTGTATGCCGTTCTTTGGGTGTTGCTGAGGTTCTGTTCTCCAATCAAAATTGGATTTCCACCTTGGTAATTTGCACTGGTCTTTAATGCAAGCTTTTTTATGCAGATTACAGGAGTCACTCACTCCACTTCTAACTAGAAACCAACACCAACGACATCCAAGGAATTTCATTAGCTACATAGACTTACAATTTTATATGATAAGAAAAAAAAATATAAAAAAACAATGTTTTAGTAGCTATTCTGGAAGAAACACCAAAGAGATACTAAAATTAAAAAAACATAATACGAGTACACAAAAGATACAAGTGACTATCAAGGGAAGGCTTAAGACATAAACCACTGATTAGGATACATTATCAAAATAAATTTATCAAAACATAGGACAAGAATATTTAACTTCAAAAAAAATTGTATCACCTTGTTTAATTATTTCACAAGATCTCCATTTACCACATCATATAGAATTTTCTCCATCTAATTGTTAGTCTGTCCTTGCAATTCTATCAATTGCACCACCAGATTCTGTTGTCGTGCTTCTTCTCACAACAAACTAACAAACAAAACAAACCACAACACATGCTTATACATTATACATCCAAGCACACAAGGTTGATTTGCACAATAATAGAAACTCACAATGGGTCCAGAATCACGAAACCAAGAATCGTTCATACTCATCTCAACCACCCTGATATGTTCAGGTAAGTGACTTCATGCATTCTCCCACTATTAAACAACTTAAGCAACATCAAAGAAAATCACAACAATAATATCCATTAATAAAACTAACGTCTAACACCATTAACTTACCTGCGCAGAGCTAACACAAATAGTAACAGACTCAAATTTTGAGATGACAGTTGCCACCCTTGCAAACACCTTTTGGGAGGGTGCAGCACCCTCTCTCCAGTTATCAGGGCGTTCCCTGTTACACTTATCGGGCTTGTAATAAAAAAAATGATAATACTAATAATAATATAATAACAGAGTTTGGATGCAGTGCTCACCGGCCAACCCATTCGACACTGAGTGTGGGTTTCCCACTCAGCAGGCAAGTGGAATCCAAGAGCAGATGGTGTTCCGTGGAGTTGCATCACGAAATTCTAGCTTCGGTTTGCTCTGTAGTAATTCAGAGCAACAAAAAACTTAGACAGTGAAGCAAAAATGTTCAAGCCTAACAAACTCCAAAGCTTCCCGTGTCTATCCTCATTCTTTACCAAGCTAAAATAGTATCAAAATAGCATAAGGAAACGATAAACAAAAATAAGAAATTACTAGGCAGTAGTTTATACAAATTCATACATACCTTGGTTGTTAGAAGCATGTTCATCATTTCCCATTGATTTAAGGCATGAGAAAAAGAGAAACTGAAAATCAATACAAAAATCGAAAGAGGAATTGAGACGAAATTGAAGGCAAGGAGATGAAATTGAAAGCGAAAGAATGTCTTCACCTTCGAAGATGCGGGGAGAACAGTGGGAGGTAGTCTTGACCTTCAAACACCAGGGAGAATGGTGGGAGGCACGCAGAGAACGAGCGAAACTTCTTTTTCTTCCTCCTAGGGTAACGGTGGGAGTCTCTTCACCTTAACTAAAAGTTGCTTCGTCCTGAGAAATAGCATGTTCATTGGTGGGAGACACGCAGAAAACGGTAGGAGAAATACGAAAGAATCTCGACACATGAAAAATGTTTCTTCTTTCTCTTAGGTAATGGACCGAGAACGAGAGAAAATTTTGAAATGAAAAAATAACATAAAAAAAAGAAAAAATAAGGTATGAATCTAAATTTTACTATGTTTTTTCTTAGAAAACCTTTGGTACATAGTTGAGGTTTCTAAAACCTCTAGGAAATTAAATTTTACTGGAGGTTATTATAACCTCAGTAATAAACCTCCATTATAATTACATATTTTTGTAGTGCTTGGATGAACATTTACAAAATTCATTTTGAATTAAACTTAATTTTGAAGTTAAGATAATCTATATTTGAATCTTTTTATTCTAAAAACTAGATAATAGTAAAACTAAGTGTCGAATCTCTTATTCATAACAAAAGATATCCAAAGTTGTTGCAATTCAATCATTTCTTGATCGAACATCAATTTATCATATATGAAATAAAACATGTAAGTATTTTCCTAACAACATCTTATTACTACGGTAAATAAAATTTATATATATAATGATAATTTTAATAAATGTAACAAAAAAATGTTTACTAAAATTAATAAATCTGGTAAGAAATGATATTATATAATTATTAATATAAATTAATAATTTATAATAAATCTAACTAACCAAATGTCACTGTAACTACATTTATTATAAATTATTAACTTATTTTAGTAATTATATATACGAAATCAGTGGTCATATGTAGTATTTAGTAAGATAAAATAGTAAATCGCATTAAAACTAAAGTAGGCAAATACCTGTGATAACTTATTTAAACTTGATAATGGTTGGTCTGTCCAACAACAAAAACGAGGAATTCATATTTAACAACTATTCATAAATAAAACCCTTTTTTCTTAAATGACATAAATCAATTGAAAGAATGAGATAAACAAGGTTTCAAAATTCGAATACCAAATCAAAACCTTTTACTTTACCTCTAAAAGCTGCTACCAATTACAGAACAAACATGGGATCATACCTTTCCACATCTTTGAATTTTATTTCCAATTTACGTTCTGATTCAAGTCCTTTCCAACTCTCAACATTTTCTCCTCCACTTGGTGGAATGAAGAGAACACCAAGTTCTTTCTGAGACAATAAAGAGAAACCCTCATTTGGGTCAGAGGTGGTGGTAATATGCATAAACTTACAATTCAGCAGAAAATTTCATAGTCTACTGCAACTCTACATATACACAACTAGTAGTAGTTATAAATTCCACTTATGTTGACATAATCTATATAACATTATAGAATTGACATAGCTTATTCACTTCTAATACTAAAATAATTAGACAAAACACATGAAAATATAGTGGCAGCAGTAGCATCAAAATCTGTTCTTTTGTTCAGGACTCAAATTGGTGGCAATAAATCCATATCACAACTCAAATTCTCAATTTTTTTATAACACCAGAAAAACTGAAGCAACACTATATTTCCAATCATTCTTAGGATTGAACATACACTTAGTTGCCCAAATTTGGAAGCATAAACAAGTTATGCGTTTCACGAATTATAAGTCCAGATGTAAGTAACAGTTGAGTTAAATCTCTAATGATTTCTCGAAACACATTGAATCACAATACCTTACAAAACTCATCTGCTTACTCTATGGGAACTATATGAATATGTAGTCCCTTGGGCCCATAAAATGTCAAACAAGTTTTTGGGAGAACTTGAAATTATGAGGACTGATGAAATTATTTAAAAAAGGAAAGGGAGTAAATTGCAAATTAAATAGTTGTATGACAAGATGCAAAAGTTGTAAGTGTATAATCAAAACCTTCAATACATCAATTCTAACAAGACCTCTCAAGAAAACTGAAAATGCATTCAAGCCATTCTCCATGGAAGCTACTTGCTCTACAATGTCCGCAGATACAAGAGACCTTTAGCAATAACAAAAAGGATGAATATTTCTGTTTAGGCTACTGGACATCAAGTTAACAACAGTGGTATTTACTCCGAAAGGAAAACTCCACTATTTCAAACTTCAATGATTCATTACCCATTAAAAGAAAATACAAAGCAAAAACTGAAATTTTTATACACAGTCAATAATAGGTATAATCCATAGGAGGTGCCAGCATGAATTTTCTCGCAGAATAATTCAGGTTCAACTAAAAAACAGAGTGGACAAAATGTAATTCATGCTCCCAATTGCTGCAGTAAAGATTCAACCACTAACACAATGATAACATTTTGATAAGTGTTTTTGCTTATAGTGCCTTACTTGGAGTGCAAGTGTAGGAGAATGAAGCATTGCTTGATGATCGAAAATGAACTAACAAACTAAAAATGCCGCTGCAACAGTTGCCCCAACAGATCCTCCTATCCGAATCACAGAAACTAAATAAATAAACATCTAAAATCATGAAATTTAATAATCTCGCTTTCGAATTCTTTACTTGAGAAATAAGTTAAAACAGAAAAACGAACCTCACTCAATAAATTAAATCAATGAAAAATAGTTGTGTTATCCAATAGTTCAAGAAGTTGTTGCCTCACCCTAAAAGAAGATGGAACGAGAAATCCCAAATGCGGTGACACCAACGATGATTGCGGCGACGACGATGTCACCTTCTTCCAAGGACATTACAAGGTGAACGATGGCAACACACGGAGACTCGTCTAAGATGAAGAAATTGCCGCGGTGGTGGTTAAAATGGTGGCCACTTGAGGTCCAGGAAGCTTCTCACGGTGGTTGTTGCCACTTGTTCTACGTTTGGATTTTTGAAGAAAGTGAAGAAGGGAACATCGCGGGGCGGTCGGCGAAGGCTTCGATGGTGATCAGAGTCGTCGGCGATGGGCTTGGCCATGTAGAATCAAAAGCTTTTTGATCAGAAGTTGAACAACGTGTTTGAGATCGAGAGAAGAGAAATATTAAACCTAAACCTAGGCTGAAATGAAAATATGCAGACATAGTATTTTTAATTAAAAAATTACATAAATTTTACGTACGAAACTTTTCTCGTAGGTAACTTTTTTAAAAATAATTTATATATATATTTTTATTATATTTACTTTTCTACAATAGATAATTTTTCGTATGATTCTTTTAACTTTATCTATGATCAATTTTCGTTAGATAATAGCCAATTTTCTTATAGTGATTAAACTTGAGTTTAATTGTTCCCTAGGCTGCTAGGGTTTCCTTGCTCTTTCACCTTCATGCCAATGTTCAATTCCATGCACAACCATTCAACCAATTCATGTTTCTTGATGACTAATATAATTTTATGATTATATTATCACTCAACATGATCAAGCATATTGTCAAAATAATAATAAATTAAATAACACATAAAATGACATACTTAGGACTTGAACACAAATCCTATCACACATCAACCACTTGAGCTAGTCACTAAAGGCTCCCACTACCCGCATTTATTAATTATTTATTTATTTGATTAATTAAATTTCACGGATCTTACAGGGTCCCTGCCTCATATCAACTGCTTATGATCAAACAAGTACTTCAGACTCTTGTGATTGCTGAAAACTTGGAATTGTGAGCCATACAAGTAGTGCGTTAGGATTTTAAGGGCAAACAACACTACAGTTAACTCCAGGTCATGAGTTTGGTAATTCTCTCATGCACCTTTAGTTGTCGCGACGCATAAGCTACCAGTCATTTTTCCTGCATCAGCACACAACCCAATCCCTGATATAAAGCGTCACAATATACTTCAGAGGTCTTAGTCGTGTCTGGAATAGCTAACACTGGAGTAGTACTCAACCTTCTCTTCATGTCCTTAAAACATACCTCACACTAATTTGTCCAAGAGAAAGGCTGATCCTTCCTGGTGAGTTGCTTCAACGGACTAACCATCTTGGAGAACCCCTCCACAAACCTCTGGTAGTAACTTGCCAGACCTAGAAAACTTCTCACCTCTGTCACTATTTTTGGTCGTTCCCACTTCACCATTGTTTCAATCTTCGCTGGATCCACCGCGATTCCTTGGGCTGATATCATATGACCCAGGAATTGCACCTCTTCTAGCCAAAATTCACATTTAGACAACTTACCATACAATTGATGCTACCTGAGTATAGCCAATACTACCCTCAGATGCTTCGCAAGTTCTTCCCGACGCCCTATTTTATTAGTTTTAAACTACTAAAATTGGGATGTTACAAAATTAGTATTGAGAAAGATGCACAACACTAGTGAAAGTGGTCAATATCAGGAAATGTTTGGGACAATATTTTAGTTTTATATTTTTCTTTTCAATAAGATTTATGAATGTAAAACTATGATTTTTTTATTGAGAATTTCAATAAAAAAAAGAATAAATGTTTTATTTAAATATAAAATTCATGTTAATTATAAATCTTAGAAAAAAAAAATTGGGGTGTTATAAAATATATAATTTTTGTATTCAATTTCAAACCAGAAACTATGCCCACGCAACAATTTCAATCAAACTAAATTTAAACTTACAATTAACCTATTTTAAAAAATATATATAATTCAACATATTAAAGCATAAATATAAATATATATATATATATATATATATATATATATATATATATATATATTTTATAAAAAAAAAAAAAAAAACATATAAAAAATAAAAAAACAAAAACAAAAACACAAAAAAAAAAAAAAAAAAAAAAATATATATATATAAAAATAAAAAAAAAAATATATATATATATATATATATATATATATATATATATATATATATATATATATTTTTTTTTTTTTTTTATTTATCGATATTTGAAAGTCTACGATTTTCACCGGATGTCGACGTATGGTTATATCTTTTACGGAAAGTTGACATTCGAAAACAGTTTTGGGGTCAGATATGTTACTCCATCAAATGGTCAAAGAATAATTTTAAAATTTAAAATATATTTTGGTGTAGAAGTAATTTTGGAAGTACAATAAAAAATTCCTTGTTGTAGGAACGTAAGTGAACTTGTTTTTAGGTTAGTTTTGGGCCTCTAATTGGGCTTCCATTGCCCTTGCATAGGACCACTAACCCATGGAGATAGCAAGGGAAGATGTGTCCCACATCTTTGTAGCTTAGGTGCAATGGGAGATATGCATCTATAAATATAGTCTCTTCCCTCTCGTAAAATTTACCTTAAATTGAGTCATAATTGAAATAACTTTTGAGAATTCTTCTTGTTCTTTCAGATCTGAGAATAATTTTTTCATAAGATCTTCTTTAAGAAACTTCCCTTGGAAGCGGATTAATAGAGTTCCTTAAAGAAACTTGGAGGTTTAAGAGTTTGCCATTTCCCTTGATGTTTTCTATTACAAGGATGGAGAAGAGAGATGCATCAAAACGTTCTAACCAAAATCGAGTTGGTGAGAGAATTCAAAGAAAAAAATGATTTTGAAAATATAAAGAACATAAAGATTTTACTTTTTTGATCAATTTTGAAATTGTGTAATTTTAAGTAATCTAATTACTTATAAAATTCTTGACTTAATTTCTTTTGAATTTTTTTGACCCAACAACATATTTTATCGTAGAGTATTTTAAATTTTTTGTAGAAATAAATTATCCTCATAACATTCTCGATATAAGTAAGACTATAAAACTGTTTATTTGAATATTATTTATAAGAACAAAGTTTTAACCACTTTTGTTTTAGCACAAAGTCAGATTGACAAATAATTACCTAACAATTAATTATCCCTGCCAATATTGCATAATTCTCCTGTACTAGATCTTTAATGAATTAGAATTATAAAAGCTTAACTTTGGGTAAAAGAAAATGCGCATGATTAGAGACAGTATGACTGAACTATAAAATATAGATAAAAGAAGATTGATTTAAATCAAGATGTAAAAAAAAAATACTCACTTTGTCTTTTGTTTTCTTCATTTGCCAATCATAATCAATATTCAATGTCCCTCTGAAACAACTTATTAATCTTCTTGCTTCTTTTATAAAGAAAGCATTAAATCCCATTTTATATTTTTAAGATGTTTAAATGTTTCATAATTTTCAACAAACAAGGTGAAGTAAAAAGCAATTCAGTTTTGGATTTCTCTAACTAAAGTGGACCCACGACAAAGAAAAGTATAAGAGAGATGCTGGATGAAACAAAAACATACCAAATAGAACGCAACAAACTATTTGACTTACTTTTCATCATATCATAGCTGAATTTGTTCTTTAACTCCATCATAGTGTATTGGTTAATTAGGCAAATTCTTGGCTTTTCATGATTCATTACCTCCCTTCTCCCACACTTAACCAACTAACGCCAGCACTATACCTACTTTGCTACAACCATATCTTGTTTTTTGTGTCCTTGCACTTAAAGAAAAGAAATGCTTTTCCAGAGTAATCACTTCAATTTATAAATATGACCAATTCCATGAGCCACAACTGAAGTAGACTTTCGTTATTTCTACCTCAAAAACTTGTTCATAGATATTGTTCCACTACTTTCTAAGCATTGGAAGATAGAAGAATGAGTACGGCCAGGTTTATCAAGTGTGTAACAGTTGGAGATGGTGCTGTGGGAAAGACATGCATGCTCATATCCTATACCAGCAACACGTTCCCCACGGTATGTTTCTGTAAAATATATTTCCTACTAATGTAAGGAAGCTAATATTATTTTCTTTTCTTTTCTCTCCAAGGATTATGTTCCAACAGTGTTTGACAATTTTAGTGCTAATGTAACGGTGGATGGTAGTACCGTGAATCTTGGTTTATGGGATACTGCAGGTTCGTCACCCTTCTTTCTTAACTTAACTTCTATATTCTATTTTCTTGGGAATAATAATAAAGTGTGATTCAAAGTCCCACGTTACGTGAAAAACACAAAATTAAACACTATATAAGGTATAAGATGAAAAACTCATAATCTATTGTCTTCAGATTTTAGGATAAAAGTGGTGTTGAATGTCTTATATGTATACGATCAATGTCATATATAAAGAACTACAATCTCTCTGTGATTATAATTCATATATAAAGAGAACAAAAATCCCAACATACTTTAACGATGAAGATAATTGGTGATTTGGAATAAAATTTTGATTGTAGGACAAGAAGATTACAACAGGCTAAGGCCTTTAAGCTATAGAGGAGCTGATGTGTTTTTGTTGTGCTATTCTCTCATCAGCAAAGCCAGTTATGAGAACATTTCCAAAAAGGTTGTTTGTAACTTCACTTAGTTTTCAGATTTGTTTTGTCAAATAATTGAAATAAACATGCGCATTCATGTTGGATTCTTGACAAGCAGTGGATACCTGAGCTCAGACATTATGCTCCAAATGTGCCTATAGTGCTGGTGGGAACAAAACTAGGTAAGCTAAATTTCATTCGAGTACCATAACAATCGTCATCATGGGTTCACAAGTAACCATTTTTTCACTTTTTTGTTTTACTTTTTTTGCTTTTATGGGAAAAATGTGAAATTGGGTATACCATTTGTTCTATTGAATGTTGTGACTCGTGTCATGGCAGAAAACAGAGGAAGTAACAAGAGTTACTAAACATAGTTTTCCAACTTTTGTTTTATTTTACGCAATATATAGCGTAGTTTGATAGCTTCATGTGTACAGAAATCATCAAATATATTTTAAAATTTGATCCATTAGTGCTTACACAGCACGCAAATTCGTCAATGGACTTCAAACCTAACACAAGTTTCCATTTAAATCTTATGTATGAACAGATTTGCGAGATGACAAGCAGTTTCTGATTGATCATCCCGGAGTCACACGAATTACCACTGCTCAGGCATGTTCTCATAAAATTGAAAAAAAAAGGGTCATTCTTAAACTGCAATTACTACTTTGCATGCATAACGGTTTAACAATGATTGCTGTGAACAGGGTGAAGAATTGAAGAAAATGATTGGTGCAGTCACATATATTGAGTGCAGCTCCAAAACACAGCAGGTGAATTTCATATTGAACTACTTTGAGCCATGTTTTTTTTTTTTACGTGAACCCAAGTTATTCTCTGAGATGAAGTTAAATGATAAAATTGTTTGAAACATCATAGTAATGAATAGTATGATGTATCTGTATGAAGAAAAATGCAAAGTCATGAACTGGTGATCTGTGTTTGTTTTTTTGCAGAATGTGAAGACAGTTTTTGATGCTGCAATAAAGGTGGCATTGAGGCCACCAAAGCCAAAGAAGAAACCACGCAAGAAAAGGACCTGTTTTTTCCTCTAATATTTCATATTCATCCAACTCATTTATATAGCATTATTGAAGCTCAATGTTTTTAGTCTTTGTGATCCATATATATATATATAAAGAGCCTATGAGTTTATGGACTATTTCTGAGAAGAACTTTAGGTTCCTATCAAATGAGAACTTTTAGTATTGCATTCTTCAATTAATTATTTCATTTTTCAATATCCAATTATGGTTATGTATTTTAGTACTTTTATTGTACAAAAAGAGACCCCTCATTTGAATTGGGAATCCCCTTTTGCAATTTCTCAATGTCTGTTTCTAGTTTTTACCCTGTTTCGTGTACTTGGCTTCGGTCACGTTCACAAAATCAGCCAATGACCAACGTTTTATTTTATTTTTTCTGAAAAGCAATAAACCAATAAGTGGTGTTGTAGGGATTTTCGGAATGCTGCATGCAATACAAGCCTCAAAGTCATGAAAAAAAGTGGGACACATCCATCTATTTTCATAAACCTGAGAGAATTTATTATTTATCTTTACAAATGATAAATATGAAGTTAAAATTTGTGTTTGGTCCATCATCAAGTCATCAGATTTATGCTGACAAAAAAAAAATGACGTAAAGAATGTTTGATGACATTTTTATAAATAAGAGTTACTTGTTTATATTAGAAGTTATAGAATTCAAAGTAAAGTTATTTAAATTAGAACATAGTTTCTTTTTCCAGGTTGCATTTGCATGATTACTAATAAAATTGTGCTTTCAATTCAATTTGTAACGTTTTTGAGTTTCAGGATTTTTTTTCAAACAAATCCTACAAAACTGCTACTTTTTCTACTGAACAAAACGCACTCGGTTACACTGAACTGAGCCTGTTGATATATTCAAAACTATACAATATTGAATAATAAGGAAATATTATCGTTACTTTACTTTTGATTCTAGCTAAATAGCTATAGAAATTTAAGATAAAGGATATATCACATCTATTTAATAGAAGTTGTGGTACTTGCACAAATTTAATTTTCTGAGTGACTTGTGTGAGAAAGCTTTTTCCACCGAACTTGAACCAAAAAGGGGAAGCAATCTTCTTACAAACTTTACTGATCATTTGGCGATAGCATATATTATGAGTTTTCCCATATAGGAAAAACAAATTCACGTTCATTAATTTATAAGACAAATGATAACAAAAATGTATAAGATTACAGCTTTTCAAGAGTTGGTAGAGAAGGACAAAAGATTTATAAAATTGTACCAAACTCAATATTAACGAGCTAATTTAATCTATTATAAATGCAAATAATTTGGATTGAAATTAAATTTAAATTTATATTTAAAAAAACTAGTTTTCACTTTTAAAGCTCGTGATTGGAATCTAAATCTACACGTTCTAAAAAAATAGTTTGAATGATTATAAATTGATTCGATACTGATTTTAAAATTGGTATTTTTACTTTAAATTGATTTTAAGGCTTAATTACTCGAATGGTATGTAGAGATGTGTTAATCTGGTATCTGTTTTTTGAAAAAGTGTTAATTGCATCATAACTTTTGAAAAATGTTTCAATTAGGTCTCTTTCAGATAGAAGTGACTAATGTCGCGTGCCACGTATCAATATGTGATATTTTTTATAAATATTTTTTAATTTTGTGTTTGTAAAAAAAATGTCACATGTCAGGTTCCTGGTGTGACACATGACATTGTCAGTGCCACAAGCAATGCCACATGTCACTGTTACCATCAAATGTCATTGTCTTTATTTCAATTTAACCCCCTATATGTCTTATTGATCCAATTTAGTCCTTACTTATGTATTCCTGATTCAATTTTGACCCAATTTTTTTTAATAATTAAAACATTTTTTTAATCCATTTTTGATAAGATTAAAACTAATTAATAAAAAGAAATATTAGTATAATATTCATGCAAATAAAAAAAATTGGTTTAAAATTAGTGAGAGACAATATTGTTCTATTTTGAAAATAAAAGTAATAACTAACAAAACATAAGCTAATAATATACAATAATGTAATATGTTAAAAAGTCATTTTTAATAAAAAAATATTAGTATAACGTTATACAAATAATAAATTTGATTTGAAATTGGAGAGAAACAATGTAAATATCAGTACATAATTTAATAAAAACATTTATACTTAATTTTAATCTTATAAAAAATGAATTAAAAAAATTTTAATTATTAAAAAAATGGGACAAAATTGAATCAGAGATACCTAAGTAGGGACTAAATTGAATCAAGAAGACATATACGGGAAAAAAATTAAAATTAACAAATGACATTTGATAGTGACATTGACAATACCACGTGTTATACCAGGAACCTAACATGTGGCAATTTTTTTTTTTGCAAAATAAATAAAAATGTAAAAACAATTTAAAATTTTTTAAAAAAATAACAAAAAATTTAAAAAATTTAAAAAATCACATATTGACACGTGGCACGCTGTTAACGACCTTAATAATTTCTGTTTGAAAAATACCTAATTGAAACATTTTTTTCAAAAGTTAAGGTGCAATTGACACTTCTTTAAAAACGAATACCAGATTGACACACCTTTACCAAAGTGGGTATCATCCGAGTAATTAAATCATAATTTAAAATCAAGATAACAAATGTATCTTTTCTAACATATATGAAAGTAGACACCCCTAAAATTGACCTTTATATCAATATCTAATTTTTCCACACTTGTCAAATGTTTTGGTTTTTTTTGTCATTCCTTTGTTTTAACTCTTTTAACTCTTCTTACTCAGTTTTGAGACTCATCTTTTAGGGTTTCGAGGCTTCTGAGGATATTGAATGTTCCTTTGTCTTTTCCTTCTCACTGAATACATTTTCCGCTCTTCCATTTTTTAATTCCAAGAAAACAATGATTCAATTATTACAAGATTGGTTGTCGTCTCATACTTTTAGTTTTGTTTTTCCCCAGTATTTTTTTTCTAATTTTAATCGGATAAGGTGAACTTTTTGGAGAAAATTTTGTCGTTTTCACCAGAAACTTTTGGTTTTGAATTTTTCAAGCATCGAGAAATAAGGCTCGGGAATAAGGATCTATGGTCGTTTATCAAAGGAGAATAAAAAATATTCGATTTTTAGTCTTTTTTTATGTTTCAAATGTTTAACCTATATGAAAACAAACACCCATAGAATTGACTCATATCCATATCTAATTTTTTGACTAGTGTCAAATCTCTTTGTTTTGTGGTCATGCCTCTCTTCTAATTCTTTTAACTCTTCTTGCCAAGTTTTGGGACTCATCTTTTAGGATTTGGAGGATTTTGAAAGAGCGACAGAAACCAAAATCGTCTATTACTTTAAAGCCTAATACTTTAAGGGTTAAATATGTTTTTGGTCCCTCAAGTTTAAGTGAATTTTGGAATTAGTCCTTCATCAAAACTTTATACCAATTTAGTCCTCCATCTTTCAAAATGCGTGAATTTAGTCCTTTTAACCAAATTTTGTTAAGTTTATCTGACGTATATTTCATGATAGTATTTAAGTTAACATTGAAGTAAAAATGTGTCAAACAGTGTAAATAATTTAAATACTATAATGAAATACGCTTGAAACGTTAGATAAACTTAACAAAATTTGGTTAAAAGAACTAAATTCATACATTTTAAAAGATGAAGGACTAAATTGGTCAAAAGTTTTGATGAAGAACTAATTCCAAATGTCGCTGAAACTTGAGGGAGTAAAAACATATTTAATCCATAAAGACTAAAAACATAGTTAATATATATATATATATATATATATATTGTAGAGAGAGAAACCGGAAAATGATGATATCCTTCACATAATATGAATTTGGAAGTCTTTGAGGTGATGATTGTATTTGTTGATGATAACATGTGGAGATGATGGTTGATGCAGATGAAAATGGATGTTCAGGAATGAGGTGTGACGTGTGAGGGATTTTCAAATGGCAGAGATGTATCCAAATCACTGAGTCAAATCGAGGCATGCATGAATCAAAGATGAGAGAGCAAACACTGTTGTTATGAAAGCACACGCAAAGCAATTTGCAACTGTGCCTTCTAATCTGCAACCATTTCCTATTCTCTTGTCTTCATCTCAGTTCAAGACAAAAACTACCATTTTCTCTGAAAACGTTAGCATCATTCCCTTTCTGGCCACACCCTTTTTCTTCTTCCGCACAAGCTTCACTTCCAAATCACTTTTTCCACTTCTTTTTCTTAATTACTCCTAAATCTCTCAATTCTTTTAAGATTTTATTTATGTCTCTAAAATTGAATTTCTTTTCCTAACAGAGATTACTTCAAAAAAATATTTTATTAAAAAAATATTTTATTAATGATTAATTTTAGTAATAAAAAATTATTAATTACTTTAGTAACAAATTTAGATACTAATTTACAAAATAAAAATTATTGGTAATTTCTAAATTGTTTATTATAATGAATTAATTTCTAAATTGGTTACTAATATTAACTATTAATTTTTTGCTACCAAAATAATTGATCTCTAACTTTGTATTTGAATTTGCTACTAATAGAAAAGATTTAAAGACAAATTCTTTTAATAACTAAATCCTTAATAATTAAAGTTAGGAACTAATTCATTATAATAATTAATTTAAAAACTATTTTAATTACCATAAATTTTTAATTTATAAATTGATATGGTACCGAGATTTTCTTGTACAGTGATTTAATAGCAAATGTTTAAAGAGTGATAAAAATATATATTAATTTAAAAAACGTGAAGAACATTCTAAAATAATTCATAAAAGTATTTAATGTGAAACAGTAAAATACAATTGTAGAAATAATATTGATTATTTACTTCAACTAACAATTTTTTTTTTAAATTAACCTGTTAAAAAGGTATACATATATAATTTTATACGATTTTTAATAAACATCTCTAACCCTGTGTTTTTATAAGTGGAGATATATATTGTCAAAGACGAAAAGTAAGCGAATAATGATGCAATAAAATCAATAAAACACGATAAACGAAAATGCTTTTTTATTTCAAACTTTCTTTTCATCATACATAAGAAGATTTGTGCCGTAAGTGAATAGTGATTATAATTTTATAAATTAAATATATTTTTAGTTTCTTGAAAATTGGAATTAGTTATTTTTTTAAGCTTCGACTTAATTTAGTCTAATTCTAGAAATGTATGAATTTACTTTTTTTAATCAAATTTTGTTAAGTTTATTTGATATTTCAAACATGTTTCTCAGTTAACATTGAAACATAAATGTGTTAAACAGATATAAACAACTCAAATGCTATCATAAAATTTTGAAACCCCAAATAGTCAAATAAGCTAAATAAAAAAAATTTTGTTAAAAGGATAATATCGACACATTTCTAAAATTAAAAAACTAGATTGAGTCAAAATTTCAAAGAGGACTAATTCTAATTTTGACTAGTTAACCCTTATTTTATATATAAAATTATATATTAATTGTATTTAATTATATATATATAATGTTTTTATATATTTTATATTATAATAAATATATATAATTAAAATAGTAAAATCATTTAAATTTTAATATATTTTAATTTTTAATTTTAAATATTTTTTAATGAAAATTATAATAATTTTCCTTCAAATATATATATATATATATATATATATATATATATATATATAATATAATAATATATTTTTTTTGACAAACTATACAAACTATAACATTTTTAATATATCAAAATTATTTCATTAGTCAATGACTTCATAATTTTCATCTTAAATTCCCTCATTTCTCTATCATTTTTCCTTTAATCCAAATAACCAAACTTTCTTTTCAAATCTTCTTAATGTTATTTTTGCTTGAGATGCATTTAGTATTTGCAAGGAATGACAAAGATGGATTAAGAACTAAGATGATATTCGTTTTAGTGGGTGTGAGAACAAGGAAATGTAATTATTTGTGGGATGGGTGATATTTCAATCCCACATTCATGGAGGTGATTTTTAATCACTCACAAACTTTCAGAAACATTAATTTAAATCCCCTTATCATTTCCAAATCTCTTAAAAAAACAAAATACAATTCAATTTCAAATCCACTTAAATCCATCTAGTTCCCCTGCATCCTCTCTTGAATTCGCGGTAAAAAATGAGTGTACGAAGTATTGATTGGATTTTAGATCGAAGAAGTTAATGATTCAAACACATGATATAACTCACTTAACAAACCAATCACTTATCATTAAGCTTCTGAGAAAAGAAATATTTGAAACAAGTTAAATGGTAGCGTAAAAACGATATAGTTTTGACAAACAGATCACTCACTAAAGTTTGAAAGACTACAATTTTCTAGGATATGTGGTTTACATCATAAATTTTAGAAGAAAAATGTATTTTTGACAAAGGAAATGAAACTTTGACAAACAAATTTTTTGACAACTTACAAAAACAAGTATATAATCCGCAAGTAAAACTATCGTGGCAACTGAAGAAGGAGCGTGGAACAGTAGTGCATCTCAAAAAGTGGCAGAAAATGGGAGAATCATGACCTCACATAAACCGCCAAGAAAAATTATCTCTCCCTCTTTTCTATTTATTAATGCACATTTATCTTAATTTTCAATTTACATTTTTATGAATTATGTTTTTAGCTAATATCATTAAAATAATCCATTCTATCATGTAAATCATATTTTGATGATATTATTTTTGCTTTATTTTCTTTTTGATCGGCTATTGTATTTGCTTTATTTTGTACAAAATGTATAAATTTTTTATGTGTATTTATTTTCTTAATTTTGTCTATAGAATTTATCGTATGTTATTACTTGGAGTAAAAGCATTATATAGTGTCCAAAGTAAGATATGGTGTGTTAAACAATGTATCCATAAAATGAAAATACAAATATCCTGGTCAACCAAGACACGATTTCTATACTTTGAGAGACCTACACTCAACTAGTCATTTATGAACCATATTGCAAACCCTGTAACAATAACTATATGTAGGGACAAAAGGGAACAACCAAACGAAAACATAGAAAACTAAATATCTAAATCATGTTTTCCTTCTCCAGCTTCACTTCCTTATATCTGCAAAAAATACAAAAAAAGAAAAAGAAAGAATGAAGTAAGTTTCCAGTTAATTAACAAAAAACAATTGAAAAAAATGCATTTACACATGATTAACATGGAAGGTTTGAAAAAAAGTTGCAGTGTTTAACGAAAGTCCAGACCAGATAATAGTAAGCACCATGCTGCAGCGGATGGAGGGTAATGCCCCAGTCGTCGGTGGGGACAGGGCCGGAAGAGTGGATAAGCACGGCTTCATCTCCAAAGGCTTGGCGCACGTTGAAGGGTCCCATCATTACCTCAAATGCAACATCGTTAATGAAAACTATACATTTTGCTCTATCTCCTGTAACCTCATCACCAACACCTACACCTGACACAAAACGAATCATCTCTCATGTGCCACTCCAAAACCCAATCAACCCATGCACACGTCCATCTACATCAACACTACACCACATATACCCTAATCACACAACTACTCCTTACCTAATAAATATGCACTACATAACATAAGAAACTTTTATTTAAACTTACTTTTCCTTACACACATTTTTTTTTTAAAAAATTGATTAAGAAAAATAATGGTGTAACTTCTTCAATTACTTTCTCCTTTCCAACATGTATATTACCTTGAAGTTGGGTGATTGGACATGGAAGAGTTGAGATTGGGGGAACACTTGTTGTTGATCTTAAAGCCTTTTCCTGATCTTGGTCTTTCTTTGAGAAGGTTCCATGGTTGATGATCTCGTTGAGAAAAAAACCACTGCTAGGTCCAACATTTGGTTGAGATTGCATGATATTGTTGGAGAAGTGAGGGACAGGAAATCCATGCGTTGTGATGGTATTGTTAAATATTACGCCTTGATCATTGTTGTGCAAAGGGAATGAGAAAGACTGAATCGCTGGTGGCAGCAAAGTGGTGTTATTGTGGTTGTGAGACTGAAAATAAGTCTGATTCACAGAAGCAGTGGGGGAATTAGGAACTGCATCATTGACATTTGAGAAGCCAAAGGAGATGGCATTTGGGTGCACCAATTCTTTTGAGTAGGATTTGTCAGAGGAAGAGGATGAGGTTGAAGATGGTGTGATTTGAGGGATTTCTCTTTCTGTGTTGTGGTTCTTTGAGTTTTGGATGTGGCGGAGCTTGTTCTTGCTCCTGGATTTGCGATTCTGGAACCAGTAGAAGACATTTGCATCACCAACTTGGCCATACTCCTGCAACTGCACCCGGATCTTCCTTATCTCATCCCTTGGGGGATTCACCATCCCAGAATTGAAGATGGCTTCTAGAATGCGAATTTGCTCGGGCTTTGGATTCCATCTTGCCTTTGGTTCTGGACCTTTCTCTTCGTTTCCTACAAATGCACACCACAAACAAAATAAATTAAATTTCCAAAACACACGAATTGAAAATGTCAATCGTTTGGTTTAGAGTTAAACTCTCTTTGCACCATGAAAAGGTGAGCGTAACCATCTAGTCTGAAAAAAAAGAAGCGATCTTTGAAACATCACTATTAGGAACCTGGAGTATAAGGGCTTCTTTGGCATCCAGTGGACAACACAGAAGAGTTGTTGTCATGCTGCCATTGGTTTTGGGAATTGCAAGGCTTGGATTTGAACATGCTTGGCCAGTGTTTATTGGAAGAAGACATGATGACGATGATGTTGATGTTGACGGAGGAAGTGTCTGAACTGAATCCACTACGTACGCAACATATCTCTTCTTATATAGCCTTTCCACCTACCCAGCGTAGTTGTGTCTGTTAACATTCTATCCGAACGATGATAACAGTAATCATAAAAATAAACTTCATTAATAAAAACAAAAACAAATCTATCAGTATCACTCTCAAGTCACAGATTAGTTGTGTCTCTTAACATCGTATCCGAATGATAATCACAGTAACAATAACAATAATCATAAAAAATAAACTTCATTAAAAAAAACAAATCTATCAGTATCACTTTCAAGTCACATATCGCATGCATGCGGAGAAATGAATGATATACACAGCAGGAATCGCATGATATGTGTAATGTAAAAACTAGAAGAAGAAGAAAAAGAAAACCATATATGTCTATACCTTGCTTTTGCTTACACTTTTACAGGAACGTGAGGTTCGTCGGAAGCTAATGGATAGAAATAAATGATTGAAGGATGTTAATGATAGAAATAGATGATTGAAGGGTGTTAATGGTAGGCCATTGAAGAGGAAAGGGAAAGAGAAAAAGGGTGAGAAGGGGAAGCGAAGGGGTTGATTATTGTAATGGAAGAGTTGTTGCAGGAATAAATATGGGTGGGGGTTTCAAAGTGAAGAAAATGGTGTGTTGTGTGATTGGAAAGCGGTGGTGGTGGGTTAGTAATTGCAACTTATTTCGATTAATTTGGGCAAACAAAGAAACGGAGTTTTTGGATTGACTCGAGGGATCTATTTATTATCCGTTACATATCTCCCATTTTGACTCAAATTCCTCATTATGTCTAGACTTTTCCATACTTCCTCCAAAGGCTACTCGCTCTTTTTCTATAATTATTTAATCCACCAACCGTAATATTACTCTCTTTGTATTTTATTCAAAAGAATAGTATATTCGTGTTAAAATACAAATATTTTTCTTAAAATCTACTATCAAGAATAAAATAAAGTCATTAAAAATAAAACTCTAATTAAACGAAGGACATCTCATGAAAAAAAAAATTATATTAAATTTCTGAGTCATATATTACCGTATAAATTTAAGAATTATGCAAAACAGATAAATTTAGAGTTAAAATTATTAAAATTGCTAAATCATTTGGTTAAGTCTTATACTCCTCTGAGGCAAATGAAATTGCTCAACCTCGATTGACCAAGTTCGCGTAATACATGGATAGGAAGATGATTTTTTTATTTATTATTATTATCTTAGCCTATGTAAATACGTGTTTCTCGTGTTTTCTTTGATAAAAAAATTTTCCTTTCATTCACAAGAAAATAAAAAGAAAAAAAATGTAATGTTATTTAATTTTAAACAATACTATAAAATGTTTTAAATAAAATAAAAATCAGTTGTTTTGTTTATATTTAAGCATAAATACATTTTGTATATTAAATATTAGAGTGGCATTATAATAAGGAATGCAACCTAAATAGATTTGTGATTTTTAACCAATTATAATCAATAATAGAACATGACTTATAAATAATATGTGTTGATTTGTTAAAGAATGATTATGGAGTAATAAGGTATCTTAATAGTTGAATAGAAATAAAGAAAAAGAAGAAATGTTAGACATCGAACAACCTCAGGCGTATGCTGCAAACATCTACGACAATAGTAGACAACCTCAACAACAATACAATCATGATTTTTCCTCCAACAAGTACAATCTAGATTGGAAGGAACATCCTAACCTAAAATGGGGAAATCAATAGTCTCAACACCAAGATCAATAGCAACACCAACAAATCTATGTTCAACCTCAATAGAGGCAACAACCACAACCAACTACAACATATAGTGACTCAAAAATGGAAACAATGATGAAAATAATGGTTGAGTTGATGAAGGGACAAATCAATGAGTTGAGGCAGATAATGGAAGCAACTAAAAAAAAATCTACAGAACCAGATTGCACAAATGGTAAATGAGTTGAACTAGGTGAAGTCTCAACAAGGCTCGAGCAGTCTACTTACACATTGTAATCAATCCACAAAATGTAAGTGTTATTACGCTAAAGAAGGGTAAGCAAGTACAAGGCCTTGAGGATGAATATAAGGACAATGAAGTTGTACCTAAATGAAAGTGGAGGATCAGGCGAAGCAACACAAGTAACATCTAAAACGTTTGAATCTAGTGATGATTCCAAGTTAGTATCCTCTAATTCCTCTTCTAAAAACACTTCATATTATTCTCCTCCTCCTTATCCAAACCATTTGAAACCAAAAACTAAAAATATGAAGGAGTTGGACAAAGAAATCTTGAATACTTTCAAGAAGGTGGAGATAAACATCCCTTTGTTAGATGTTGTAAGACAGATTCCTAAATACGCCAAGTTTCTTAAAGAACTCTATACATAGAAAAGGAGTGTTATGGATAAAGAGGTAATGAACATGGGACGAACTACATCTAGAAAAATTAAGAAACCTACAGTTAGAATACCGCAAAAGTGAAAGGATCCAAGTATTTTTTTGTTACCTGCATTATAGGAAGTACTAAGTTTGACAATTCTATGTTAGATTTAGGAGCTTCTATTAATGTAATGCCTTATTAGTTTTTACTTCAGTTTGTCTCGGACCTCTTAAGACTATAAGTGTGGTCATTCAATTGGTCAACTATAGCATAGTTAACCTTGCAGGTGTGCTAGAAGATGTGTTTGTCTGTGTGGATAAGTAAATTTTTCCTGCAGATTTCTACATCCTAGACATGAAGGACGATGAAGGAATGAGTTCGACCACTATTATCTTGGGAAACACGTACCAAGATAGATGTGCATGCAAGATCATTGACTATGGAGATAGGAGATGAGAAGCTACAATTTAATGTACTAGAAGCCATGAAGCACCCGATTGAAGACCATTCTTTGCTTTGTATTTGTATACTAAGTGATGTAGTGAACAACTTTTCTTTTGGTTTCTTAGATGTTTTTTTTTTCTAGTTTTTCTTCGTCTTTGGATTTTTCTTTTTCAAATATGTCGTACACAATTTTAGACAACAAATAAAACTATAAAATAGGTGATATTAAGGACACAATGTCACTATGATACCTATGTGGCATTCGAGTGTGATGTTGAGGTGGTTGAAATTACCTTAGGCAGAAAAATGCTACCATTAGTGGAACAACCACCTACTTTAGAGTTAAAACCTTTACCATCTCATTTAAAATATGCTTATCTTGAGAGGGATGGAAAAATCTCTACTATTATATTTGCCTTACTTACTAATGAGAAGGAACAATAGTTGTTGCAGGTTATCAAAGATCACAAAAGAGTAATAGGTTGAACTTTGGCAGATATTCCTGATATTAGTCATTGTTTCTGGATGCACAAAATACTTTTGGAAGAGGATGCTAAGCCAGTAAGGCAACCTTAGAGGAGACTGAATCCTCAATTGATGGAGGTTGTGAAGAAGGAAGTCACCAACTTGGTATAAACATGTATTATTTATCCTATTTTTGACAGCACTTGGGTGAGTCCTGTACATGTAGTCCCCAAGAAATTTAGGATCACAGTGGTCAAGAACGAGAAGGGCGAGTTGATTCCTACTTGCATTCAAAATAGCTAAAGGGTCTGCATTGATTATAGGAGACTAAACCAGGCAACCAAGAAATATTACTTTCCCTTACCATTCGTGGACCGGATGTTAGATCGATTAGCAGGTAAGTCCCATTACTGCTTTCTTGATGGATTCTATATTTATTTTAACATGTGTATAACCTTAAAGGATCAACATACTTTTACTTGCCCTTATGGTACATATGCCTATAGGAAAATGCCATTTGGCCTTTGCAATGCTCCTAAAACATTGCAACGACGTATGATGAGCATTTTTACAGATTTGATGGAACATTGTATTGATGTTTTTATGGATGATTTAGTGTATATGATTCATCTTTTGATCATTGCTGGTCTAATCTCGCGAGTCTTGGAGAGATGTGAAGAAACTAACCTTGTTTTAAATTTTGAAAAGTGTCATTTTATGGTAGAACAAGGTATAGTTTTAGGTCATGTTGTTTCTAGAAATGTAATATCTGTAGCTCATGCTAAAATTGATATTATTTCAAATTTCTTACCCCTCTTTTATGAAAGAGGTTTGATCTTTTCTTGGACATTTAGGGTTTTACAGGAGGTTCATCTAAGACTTCAACAAGATAGCTAATCCTCTCTCTAACTTGCTGCAAAAAGATATGGCATTTGACTTTGGAGAAAAGTGCAAAGATGCTTTTGATATATTGAAAAGACATTCACCACAACTTCCACCCTTCAACCACTTGACTGGACATTACCATTTGAGTTGATGTGTGATGCATCAAACTTTGTTGTGGGAGCAGTACTTGCACAAAAGAGATGGGAAGCTACCACAAATATATTATGCATCCAGGACACTAGCCAAAGCGCAAGCTAACTACACCATAATTGAGAAGGAATTATTAGTTGTGTGTTTGCCTTGGACAAATCCATATCGTATATACTTGGTTCCAAGGTAATTTTTCATACTAATCATGTTGCATTGCAATTCCTTCTGAAGAAAGCATATTCCAAACAAAGGTTGATTAGATGGATGTTATTGCTCCAAGATTTTGATATTGAGATTTGAGATAAAAAAGGGGCACTCAACTTAGTAGCCTACCATCTTAGCAGAATTGAAAAGGAAGAAGATGACATTCCTATACAAGATAACTTCCCTGATGAAGTTATACTAGCTTTGATTATTGTGAAAGATATGTTTCTTGAACCTTGGTTTGCTGATATTGGTAATTATTTGGTTGTTTTTGTCATTCCTCCTTCCTTCTTAAAGTTTGAAAGAACCAAGCTAAAAAGTGAGGTAAACTACTATGTATGGAAACATCCAATCTTATGGCGCATTGCTAGTGACCAAGTCATAAGGAAGTGTGTTCCAGATACTGAGATACCTTTTGTGCTTGAGTTATGTCATTCATCACCTTTTGATGGACATTATGTCACACAAAGGATGGGTAGGAATGTGTTGGATTATGGATTGTATTGGCCTACTATCTTTAAGGACGCTAGGAGGGTGTATGAAAATTGTTAGTTGTGTCAAAAAGCAGCGTAATCCATTACAAGAAGGGATGAGATGCCTCAACAACCTATGTTATATTGTGAGGTATTTGATATTTGGGGTATTGATTTTATAGGTCCTTTTGTATGAATGCTTGATCCATACCAAGGATGATGGCCCATGGCACATGCTTAGAAGAAAGGAAGTTCCTTAATCCCTTTCTTTGCTTTTATTTTTCCTTAGTTTGAATTCCCTAAAGTTGGCTTAGTTAACTTTTCTTAGTGGACTTGTTGACCTTGGTCTAAGGTTGACTTGTTGACTCAAGATTAACTTAAGCCAACATGTTAATCCATATATCCTTGTTTTGTAGGACAATTAATATCTTAAAGAAGGTGGCATAGGTGGCACAAATTTAGTAGCACATGAGGAAGAGTGAGAGAGAGAAGGAGCAAAGCATTCTAGAAGCATCTAGAATGAGAGACCACATCACTTGGTCAAGAATCCACCTTGAAGAGTTCTAAAAACATCTATAACATGTTAGCACTTGTCTTGGCCAAGAAGCCACTCTAAGAGACCATCTTATGGCACCATTTTAATCTACCTTGTAGAATGTAGGGTTTATTATTTGCATTGTAGCCCTTTTATAGAACTTTTATAGAACTTATGTACCTTTGCTTAGAGACCCCTAAACACTTCTATATAAGGGTTCCTCTAACATTTGTAAAAGGGTTAAAAATTTGGGAGAATTTAAGACACCTTTTAATGGAGGCGTGGTTTGGGATCGTCACATGGATTTAAGAGCAATTGATGGAATCATGCCCAAGACCTTCAAAGAGATCTCGATATAGCTTCAGATCGTAGAATAAGAACTCTTTTATAATTTTTGTAATGTTTTTGTTTGGGCTTTATCGGAGCTTTAGTTGTGTTGGGCCTTTTGGTGTTTTGGTCCAAAGTATATAAGCCCTTGTGAGACACATTTGTATGCAAATTTGAGTTTTATGAAACAATGAGTTTTTCTCTCAAATCTCGAGGTTCTCTTTAGAAGCACCGATACTTATCTTTGAATCTTCGATTCAAAGTGGCGGATCTTCCTCACTTACCTTGGAACCTCCTCCAAGTGGTGTGATTTCCTCTTGTTCCACAAAACCACCAATCGACGTCCTCCACTTTTTTTTCCATTTTCATTCTAGGGTTCATACCCAAGTTTGTTTGAGACCTAATTTTTACCCAAATTCGAGACGCTCCTTCATCACCTTTGTGTAACAACTATTTGTGAGAGTTTCCTCCTTAAGGAGTGAATACTTTTTAGCCTTATCTTGAGCCTAAACTCAAGTGGCGGCACCATCTGTAAGACCCGTGAAATTTAATTAATTAAATAATTAACTAATTAATAAATGTGGGTAGTGGGAGCCTTTATGACATTTAGTATTGATTAATGTGATGTGGAAAAGTACTAGCTCAAGTGGTTGAGAGTACTTAATTGTGTGAGAGGACTTAGGTTCGAGACCTATGTATGCCAGTTGTGTATTATTTAATTATTATTGTTTTTAATAATATGATTGAGCATGTTGAATGAGGAGATAATTATAGTATTATAGTAGTCATCATGAAACATGGATTGGTTAATTGGTTGTACATTGATTTGGCATTGGTATATAAGGTATGGTTATGGGTTCAAACCTTGGTGAACCCAAATTAAGCTTTCTTTTTTTGCTAAACTTGATTTTGGCAAGGAGGAGAAGGGGTAGAAACCCTAGTAGGTGAAGGCAGGGGGCTGAAAAACAACTCCATAATGGCCTTGAATGACAATTATCATTAGCATTAAACCCAATTTTCGTTTTGATAATTAACCCCCATTAAGATCTAATTAAAAGGTAATTTAGAGGTGAGAAAAGGGTTTTGCTTGGCCTTTGATTGTACTGCACAATTGAGGGAATCATTGAGGCAGATTTGAGGAGGAGTAAGGGAGGCTATTGGAAGTGTAACATCCCGGTCGGATATTACTAATTTAAGTAATAAAAATTAAGAAATTTGATGAAAACATCATTTATTATACTTCGCTTCCCAAAAACGCGGGAAATTTTAAAACATTTATTAATCCGATGTTATCCAAAAATCCATAATTTATGAAACTCCAATACAGTATCCAAATTCATAAA
>Ga0214543_1004225_pt1 | contig 27405 bp, 23 predicted proteins | sample CNSS2metaG_FD_160094 | JGI IMG/M metagenome (GOLD analysis project Ga0214543, IMG submission 160094) | Root nodule microbial communities from cowpea collected in UCLA plant growth center, Los Angeles, California, USA - CNSS2 | ecosystem: Host-associated > Plants > Roots > Nodule | place: USA... | reverse complement strand
AATAAAAAAAAAAGAAAAAAAAATATATTTGTTTTTATAAAAAAATATATATATATATATATATATATATATATATATATATATATATATATATATATATATATATATATATATATATAGCAATAACTAATAATTTGGTTGTAGAAAAAACCTAGAACAATAACAAGAAACAAATAACTAGAATGTAAAAAAAAGTTAGAAATTGGAAGAAAGAATTCAGTTGTTGTTAATGTTGAGATTAAAAAAAGTTGAAAAACAAATCTCACATATTTAAGTTAGATTATTCCATGAAAATGATATTCATTCATAAAATGGTCAAACAAAATATATAAAAGTTCAATAAATAAAATAATTCATTGAAATTCACATTTTTTTTATTTTTAAAAATTCTTATTAAATATAAAAATATTTTATGGTCCATTAAAAATTCTTGTGGTTTTTATTTAATGCTAAAAAATTATATTTAAAAATGTTAACTTTATATCACGAGACTTTTTAATAATTTTTTCAAACTATTTTAAAATTCCAATTGAATATATCCTAAACCACACTAGAGTCTTCCAATTTTTTCTTCTTGTTAACCCCTAAAAACATGTTGGAAAAGGGAAAGAAACAATTAAAAGAAAAGCATAGCATTTATTCCCAATAAAACTCTTTCAAGCACGTCACCTAAAACCGAACATATAGACTTACTCATCGTAGTGTAGTTGTGTTTCAACCAATAACTTTTGTGTTGGGTGCTGCTTTGATCACACGTTAGCTTTCTATTCACGAATCCAAGGAGCATATACAAGTTTCCAAAACAAAGTGAAACTAATGGAAAAAAAATGAGAACTTCTACCCCAATGTTAATACACATTATTAATTAATAACAATAACTTCTTTGCTTCTTCTTTTTTTTCTTTTATGAATCACACGACATTATTATTACGACTTTTATTTCAAATTCAATTTTAAAATATTTTTAAGCAATATATGTATACATATTAATTATGGTTTAAATATTTTCTTTTTTAATTTATATTGTACAATTTTTCTTCTCAATTAATTTTTGAAATATTTAATTATAGTATTAATAATAATGTAGTTATGTTAAATATTAGTTCTTTTTTTTTGGATTATTTTTTTCTTGAATATCAAGTGTTTAATGTAAGATTGCTGCCAAGGACATCAACCATTAAAAAAATTGCCTTAGAACTTAATTATATTCATTTATGTATTATATATTTAGATTTATTTAATCAAAATCGTTTAGGAAATGAATTTTATTTAAATTTATATATAGAAAATTAACATATTTGGACGTCTATTTAAATTTATACTTAAGAATATGTAAGATATTTAGATTGGTTTTAAGAAATTGATTTTATTGTTGGAGAGGAATTTTATTTATACTTAGATTGTAATTTTAGTTTATATTTAAAGTCTTGTATTTAGATAATTTTGTTTGAAACTTATATAATTATTTTAAATACTTCTGTGTAGTGGATAACTATTGCATGTATTAATATTTTTAATCCTTATTTACAAATTATCATTGTGGTCTATTATTTATGAATATTCAAAGAATAGGAAACTCGTAAAAAGAAGGGTTGAATAAAATATTTAAATGATTTTCTTAAAAAGTTTCAAAAGAATGGGTGAGAAGTGACGGATCTTCAGATAAAACTTAAAGGTATGAAGATAAAAGATTAAATATATTTTAATTTTATGAACTTTGACACAAAATTAGAATTATTGTCTGAAACTTTTATATATTTTAGTCCTCAAAGTTAAAAAATAATTGGATATAGTCTTTTTAATCCAATTGCATTTTTTCTATGTCAAACACGTTTTTCAATAAATATTGAAACGAGAATGTGTCAAACAATATAAACAACTCGAATGCTAACATGAAATGTGTTATACTTTAAAAGAAATTTAAAATATTTGGGTTAAAAAACCTATATCCATTCATTTGTGACGTTTATGGACGAAACTATATTAAATTTTTAGATAGAGACGAATTTTAATTTCATGTCAAAACTTAGAAATTAAAAGCATATTTAACATGAGAAATATATAAAACTTTTAAAAATATCAAATACATTAAAATTGAATATGTGTGTGTTTTACTTATAAAAAAAATTAGGGAGGGGGAGGGGGGCATGGCCCCTTATACCTACACTAAGGTTCGTTCCTAAGTAGATGAGATGAAGTAGTGATGAAAAATTATTTTTATACTGATTTGCTAATATTGAGTTATGTCCAATTTTGTCAAATTTTTCTTTAAGAAACTCTTAATAAATTTCATCATAATAAAATTTAATATATAAGTATTTTCAATGTCAGATATTAAATGCACACACAATTTTCTCGTTTATCTATACTAAAATAAATGATACAATTACTATTTTATACTAAGTTACTTCTAACTTTTACTTGTATTTTGTGATTGTCATTTCTGACTATAACAAAGAAAGATATTATTCAAATATAAGAAAAAATTCCCTAAAAGTGAGAAATTTTCATACAAGTAAAGGATTTACAAAGAAAGTTCACTAAAGTTCACTCTTTCTTAATCTTTTATAAGATAATCTAACACAATGATTTTTATAACACTTTGATTTACATAAAAACATTGCATGCTAATGAGTAGATAATATATAGATGTATTCATGCATTAGTTTAGGTCATTTTTATTCATTTGTGCATTATATGACTAATTTCATCATACATTATCTAGTTTCGGATCATACATTTGGATTGGTGCATTGTGTGTGTAAAAAGGTCTGGAGGGAGTAAGTAAGATATAAAACAACATGTTCCACAAGTGTCTGGTGGAGTCTTCCACGACTTGTGGATTTGGCTTTAAGAATGCAAGTTTCAAAACAACGTGTTCCACAGGTGCCTGGTGGATTTTTTCCACGACCTGTGGATTTTGCTTCAAATTGGAGGACACAAAACAGTGTGTTCCACAGGTGTCTAGTGGGTCTTTCCACGACCTGTGGAGTTTGCTTCAGAAGATCATGCGCAAAACAATGTGTTCCACAAGTGGCCTATGGATTTTTCCACAACCTGTGGGTTTTCCAGCGAGGAATCTAAAGATTACATGGACTAACAAAGATTTAAAAGGAAAAGAAAATATAAAGAAGAGAGAGGGGGGAAATGGTTAGAGGAGAGAGAAAATCAACTCAGCAAATTAGAGAACGTGGAAAAGATAAAAGGAGGAGCGTTCACGGAAAAAACTTATTCTTCTTCTTCCTCTATTTCGTTAGTCGTTTTGTCTACCGTGTTTAGTTTTTCTTTTTATTATGCAGAACTAATTTCCTTTTTGTTGGAAGATTGATGTAAGACTTTGGATCATAGGTTCTACTCTTTACATTTGATGTTTTGTTAATATTCTTCATCTCAGTGCTTTGTTTATTCTTTTATCGTTTATTCTATGAGCAATTTCACAATTGGGAAATTGGGAATTGTTTGCGATTATAAAAAAGACAAGTTAGATTATGTCATAATTGGGAAATTGGGCATATCTAATTAGTTTGCAATACAGATGATTATTGATTTTTCATGATTTTATTGACTTTTTGTAAACTGGCATAAGGAATTGGGGGTTCGAATTCAATGAATAGATTTTACCTACTAAGAGATTAGGGGTAAAACAACTCTCAGTAAACTCAAGTGGATGATTACATTGGTTGCATCGATTGAAAAGGAGTATAATTCTATAGGAAAAAATACGAAATCAATCCTCTAACCGTTCTTCTATTAATTAAAGTTTTTGTTATAAATTATATGCTTGTAATTCTATCCATTCGCATTTGCTCGAAATTATATAAATTAGGAATCTATTATTCAACAAGTGAATCCTAGAGGACGATATTTTATTACTACGTTAACGATTGTTCACTTGCCAAACGTTTATCAAGAGAAGACATCTTGATATTGTGTGCCCACTTTGGGGTCACGTGATTTCCAAAAGGAAATATTGACTTGTGCAAATTACAAACCATGTTTAACAAACTGGCTCAGAAATAAGAATTGAAATATTAAACTTGAAAACACTAAAGGAAATCTAAATTGTTGCAGAATATAAAGGCAGAAGCATAAAATTGCAAGTGAACAATATGCAAACAAACTCAACAATTGCAAACCAAAACTAAAAATGAACAGATAGTGGTATTTCATTGCAAAATCAAAGGCTTACAAGAGATAATGAAAATGCTAGAAATTTAAATGTTGAAAAGGAACTCTCTTAGACCAATCCCTGTTTTTGTTTCTAAGGGGGAGAACTAAGTAGAGTTACCTAACACACTAAAGGAAACCCCAATCTCATGAAAGCTACTGTTTCGCCTCATCCGATATGGAGGAACCCTCTTACATTACATTTTCCCTCTCTCTCTCGCAAGAACGTGAACTTCGAACCCTGGCCTCTAAGAATTTTTCTCTCGCGCATAATCATGGTTCTTCTAGGAAAAACCTAATTGTTGCCCTTTTAAACCCCAAAAGAAAAATCAAAAACAGAAAACGGAAAACATAACCCTCATCCTTGCTCTCGAACTAGAATCATAACCCTTGCACCCGATTAACGTTGCGCCCTTTATCATCTTCAATTCTCTCTCGCTCGTCCTCTCCCTCAATCTCATTACACATAAGCTTTTGCTTCATTCCCTCGGCTCAGATCTCAAGCATCATATTTCTTTTCAAGATGAAATGCTCATGAGGTTTTGGCTCTCTCAGGAAGTTGGATCAGAGTTCAGAGTAGTGCCTCATTCATGGTTCCTGTGATTAACATCTAGCAGCAAAGGATGGCTTAACATTATAAGTGAAAGGTCCATTTCAAGAAATGGATCAAACACTTTAGTTGAGCAATGTAGGGACTGATCTACAAAAAGAGAAAATGAAGTTAAGGATTTAAAACTAAAAACAGCACAAAGGGAGAACTTCTTAGCAAAGACAATTTATTCTAAAAAGGGAAATTCTAAAATAACAAAATTAAATGCAACAAAAACTCTATTAAAACTACATTTTTATAATATTTTATTGAAAACCAATTTTTCCAAAGCAATTAACAAAAACTAGTTAATTAAAGACAAACTAAAATTTATTTAAACTAAGAAGAAAGTTTTAGAAAGGAGAATTACTGAAAAATGGAGTGTTAACATTGAATCATCAATGACGAGACATGTAAAGATTTTCTGCTTAAGGCGTTTGCCACTACATTTGTCTTCCTTGGATGGTAATGTAACTCAAAATCATAATCTTTCAAAAATTTCATCCATCTCCTTTGTCTCATATTTAACTCCTTTTGATCAAACAAATATTTGAGACTCTTATGATCACTAAAGACTATGAACTTATCACCATAAACATAATGTCTCCATATTCTAAGTGCAAAAACAATGGCAACTAGTTCTAAATCATGGGTTGGGTCATTTTTCTCATGTGTTCTTAGTTGTCTAGAAGCATATGCCATTACCTTTTTATGTTGCATAAGAACATATCCCAATCCCATTTTGGAAGCATCACAAAATATCACAAAATGTCTAGTAGGATAAGGTAATGCTAAAATAGTAGAAGTGGTTAACCTTTTATTGAGTTCTTGAAAACTATTACCACATTTTTTTGTCCATACAAAAGCTTGACCCTTTTTGGTGAGTTTAGTTAAAGGCATGGCTATTTTAGAAAACCCTTCAATGAATCTTCTATAATATCCTACCAAACCGAGGAAATTATGAATCTTAGTCCTTGTCTTTAGTGGTTCCCATTGTAAAACTAGTTTTGTTTTGGTTGGATCCACTAAAACTCCTTTTGAAATCACATGTCCTAAGAATTTCACTTCCTCTAACCATAATTCACACTTAGACAATTTAGCAAACAGTTGTTCGTCTTTCAAAACTTTTAAGGCAATTCAAAGGTGTTCCTCAGGATTCTTAAGAGTCTTAGAATAAATGAGAATGTCATCAATAAAAACATCTACAAAATGATCTAAAAAAGGACTAAAAATCATATTCATATAATCCACAAATATTATAAGAGAATTTGTTACATCAAAAGGCATCACTTGATACTCATAATGACCATACCTAATTCTGAATGTCATTTTCTGTATATCTTCGATTTTTACTCTAATATGATGATATCCTGATCTCAAATCTATTTAGAAAACACAGAGGCTCCTTTCAATTGGTCCAAATCATCTATTCTAGGAATAGGATATTTATTCTTCATGGTAAATTTATTTAATTGACAGTAATCCATATATAACCTAAAAGTTTCATCTTTCTTCTTAACTAAAAAAATCAGGGCACTCCAAGGTGACACACTAGGGTGAATGAACTATTTTTCAAGTAATCCTTTCAGTTGTTTCTTCAATTCTACTAATGTATAGGGTGACATAATGTGGTGCTATAGAGATTGTTCCCGTTCTAGGCATCAAATTTATTGAAAATTCAATTTCTCTGTTAGGTGGTAAACCAGGAATATCATTAAGAAAGACCTTAGGAAAAATTTTGAACAACTGCTATACTTTTCAAATCAACTTCCTCTTTTATTTCTGTAGAAGATAATAACAAGTATCCTTGAATTTCAATCCTTAAAGGCTCACTTTCTGAGTTCGTATGTGATTTCAAAATATTCTCAAAGTTTGAAAATATTACTGATTTCTCAACCCAATTCAAAGGGACTTGATCGGAAGATAACTAGACCATTCCTAAGATTACATCTTATTGAGATAAAGGTAGACAAACCAAATTTACAAGAAATTTTCTATTGTTAATAAATAGAGAACAATTTAAACAAACTTGATTGGTAATTACAGATTTACTTGTGGGAGTTGAAACAACCAAACTAGTGTTTAGAAAAGAGGTTGACAGGTTAAGGTTATGAACATAATCATTAGAAATGAATGAGTGAGTCGCACTTGAGTCATATAGTACAATTAAAATTTTACCTTTAATAAAACACATACCTTGAATCAGATTATGGTTTTTAGTTGCTTCAGCTCCAGTCATGATATAGACTCTCCCTGTTGTGGTAGGTCTTGCCCTAGGTGCAGTAAGATTGAAATGTGGCTTTTGTTGTCCACACTCAGAGAATATGTGACCATTTTTTCCACACTTGAAACAACCTGGTCCTTCAAGATTATAATCTTTAGTATAATGACCTGATCCACACTTAAAGCATTTAATATGATTATTCACAAGTCTACTAGAATTTCCTAAAGATGATTGGTTGGATTGGAACCTCCATTAGGAATGATAATGAAGGATTATCTTGTTTTCTTTTAGATTTATTGAATATGGTGAAGAGTTGTTTAAAAAAACTCATGGAAATCCCCACTGGACATTAAGATAGCAAGCTATCTAGATGTGAAGGTTCCTTTCCAAGAGTTCAATAGAAGAAAGAGATGGATTGCAGTGCTTAGAAACGAAAATAACAAAAGAAACACCAAACGAAAATGCAATGAAGGAAGAAGACCAAAGTAAAATGGAAGAGAACAGAGTGGTGGTTATGGAAGTGGAGCACGCCACTCATAGAGGGGGCAAAGCCAAACCAAGCTCTAGAATGAGCGTATGGTGCCGCCACTTGCATAAGCAAGATAAGGTAAGAGTATTCCACTCCTTGGGAGGAGGGCTAGCTCACAGAAAATGTGGTTGAAAACAATAGTGTTTTGATTCAAAATATTCAACCCTTTTACACTTGGTAGACCTCCCCTTAAATAGATAGTCTTAGGGGTCTCTAAGCAAAATAAAAAAGTTGTAAAGGGCTAACTAGAAAAGTAATAGAAACCCTAATTCTAGAAGCATCTTCAAGCTTGGCACAAAATGAATTGGCGGTGTGTCTTCCCATGTAGATTCTTTGCCATGGGTGGAGAAAGAGACAAAAGTGGCCTCCAAATCAACTAAAGGAGTATAAAGAACAAAAGAGACAAAAGGTACAATGTCTACTTTGCTTTATGATTTTTGCTTTTCTTTACTCTCTTCTACATCATCCTTGTCCTACAATCATCATGTGCCACCTATCATGCTTGTCTCTACAAAATTAACCTACAAAACAACTTAAACAAGGATTAGCATGTTGGTTTAAGTTTAATTAATTTTGGTCAATGAGTCTACCATAGTCAAAGGTCAACAAGTCAACCAAAATTGAGTCAACTAAGTCAACTTAGGGAAATCATGAAATTAAGATGGAAAATAAAGAAAGAGACATAGAAGAAGGATCATTCCCTTTAGTCATGCTTCTAGTAATTCTCCTTGGGTGAGTCTCCATGGTTCCTTGAGTGGTCAATCCTTCATCAAATGATTATAAGGTTTTTCCTCATTGCGTCTATTTCTATTTGTTTGAGGCCCAAAATATTTTGGTTTGTTGTTTTGGTTGTTTTCAAACTCTTCCAAAAATTTACACTTGTGAATAAAAGTAGGGAAATCATAAATTTCTAATACCCCTACTATTTTTCTTAGTTCAAGCCTAAGTCCATTTTCAAACTTTATACAATTCATCCTCTCCTCTAGATGATAAAAGAAAGTGGATTATTTTCCTAATTCTTCAAACTTAGAAGCTTATTCTCCCAATGTTATATTTCCTTATTTCAATTGCATAAACTTTATTTCTTTTGCTCTCCTCACATTATTTGGGAAATATTTTTCTAAAACTTTTGTTTTAAATACCTCCCACGTAATAATTATTCTCCCCCTAACCCAACCCCATTTAAGCAATCTCCTTGTAATATCCCACCAATATTTAGCTTCTCCAATCAACATAATTTACCTTTTAGTTGTTAGCACAATTGATAACTCTAAATATTTTCTCCATTTCCTTAATTGGTTCATATCCTTCAGATAATTGTGGGGTTTATTTCTCCAAAATTCATGTAAACCTTATGACTAAAAGGTTCCTTCATGTCTTTGATTCCTTAATAGAGTAGTAGCCATATCTTTGATAACTTATACTATTTGAGTCAACTCATGGTTCCTCCTATTGTTTGCCATTTGGAAATGTATAAAATAATATGATGAACACATTTTACAAGTCTCGCATGAAGCGTTGCTCTGATACCATTTAATGTGAAATCCTTTTATTCATAACTAATTTAACCTTTATTACTATATCATGCTTCTTCTTCTTTTATAAAACATGAGTATAGTTTTAATAAAATAATTTTTTATATATATATATATATATATATATATATATATATATATATATATTAGAACATTACACAAGAAAACTCACAACAACCTTATATATATTATAGTACTTTCCACATCCCATACTCATATATTTTACATTCTACATTTTTGTATACTAGAAAGAAAAGGAATGTTATTGATTTACAACTTCCTTCTTTATCCACTAATACTAATACTATTCCTCAAGTTGTTGGTAGGAAGAGGTTAAGGAGAGGATTGATATGGATAATTAGGGGCATATAGAAAATAACCATTATTGGTCCTTCCAAAAGGATTAGGGCATCAAGGGCACAAACATGAGTGTCGATAAAGTTGTCTCTTGAAAGGTTATAGAATTGTTAACCACATTAGTATGCCAATTGGTTGCAGGAAAAGCGACGATAATATATGTTGTGAAGGGATTTAGAACATTTGGTGTTACCATCTTTAATATAAGATTTTCAAATTTTATTTTCCATATAGAGATAAAAAAATAGGGAAGTGGAACAAATACCATGTACATTTATAATATATCCAAATAAAATAAAGTAAAATAATAAGAAAAACTCAATGAAATTCATGAACTTGATTTTTATCATACTTTATAAAGATTTGGATTAATTTTTGGAGTGATTAGTCAGGATAAATGAGTCCAATCATCGCCAACAAAGTAACCCAAGAACATATCATCTTGAGTAATATTTACTTATTTAAATCCCCAAGGTCATACCTCCAACTACAATAATCAAATCTTTATTTATCATAATTTTTTTTTGAAATTAAACCATATAATTGTATAAATAAATAAATAGGATCAATGCCTAACTAGAGATAAATATAAATAAATAAAGAGGACCACTACGTAACCCGAAATAAATATAAATATATAAATGGAAATTGGAAGTAAATATAAATAGAACCAGTGCACAAATGGAGATGAATATAAATGAATAAATAAGAACGGGAACTAAATATAAATTAGAATGAGGTTAGGTACACTTCCTTTAATATAAATATAGAAATAAAAATAATGATGAACAAATAATAAAAAAATAAATAAAATGATAGATGTCTCCTTCCTTACCTTAGTTGGTATGAGAATATGCCTGAATTGTATAAGAGTTTGAAGATGCTCTCTATATATTTTTTTTCCTCTTTCACACTCCTTGCATTGACCACCTTTTGTTTTACCCTTCCCTTCATTCACCTCCCGATCCCTATTTATACTAATTATTGGTAATCATTACCTTTAGTTTGATTTAAATTAAATTGCTTAAATACTATTCAAATTTTACTGCATCATATCCTTTGAAGATTTTCTTTTTTTTACGTGAGTGACAATGGAGATAACGTTTTGCACATCTCATATTTCTTTTAACTATTATTTAATTCTTATATTATATTTGAATGGAATGTTATATTGTTGAAAAATAAATAAATATATAATATATATATATATATATATATATATATATATATATATATATAATTCTTTTATCAAGATAGTAAGGATATTTATATTATTTCTTGTCATCCTATAATATTATTATTATAAATGTTAGAATTTAATTTTATTAAATTATGCTATTATAATACAAGTTTTGATAAAATTAACTCTAATACATTGTATATGAAAAGTGTTGAATGGTAAAACTTTGGGTGTTAAAATACCAAAAACATTGTATTATAAAATTTGAGATATTACATTTGTGACTTTGTCCTGCCACAATCGTGTGGTTCCATGGGAGTATATGTTCACACAAATGGTGATGCACAACTGGGAAATAAGTAGGGTGTTGGAACTGAACCTAGAGATCTTATTTTCCTTTTTATTTCAAGTTTTTTTTTATGTATTCCTATAGATCTTGAACTTGGAATTATTTTGAATGTTTTGGATAATTAAATAAAATGAAAATCCAATGAACCTTTTTTAAAGGGTCTTTTTAAATTATAAGTAAATGATATTAAATATTTTCTTCAGGAAAGTTGAAAGGCGTTAGATGTCTCCTATAGGACATGTCAGACAACTCTTATAAAAGGTGTTAGACGACTCTTGTAGGAAGCGTCAGATGACACTTTTAAAACATGTTAGATAACTATTGTAGAAGCATTAAGATGCTTAGTGTTTTAAAGTAAATAACATTGTGAAAATCGTTATGACTCTTATGTTTTACTTGTGAAATTCATTACCCTTGTTTTCAAAGAAAATTTTCCCTTTAAAACACCATAATAACCTACGATGGATGTTACATACGAGATGTGGAGGTTATGATTTTTTTTATATGGTTTAGAAATAGCATCAATAAATGGTTAAGATGTAAGGTCAAGTTTTGTTTGAGAGGTGATGATTAGTCAAGGGTAAGTTGAGGCATAGTTTGAGGGATAATCTTATTTTGTCAATAATTTTTATTTTATCTAATTTCTATTGGAAAATAGATTTGTGATTAGGCTAAACCAAATGGAGTGAATTAGTTTCTAAAAATTTCTTTAAAATTATTTTACCCCTTATTACACTCTTTTGAAAATAAGAATTAATAAAAAAAAACATAATGCAATTAAAATTGGAATCAAGATTGATAAAGATCACACAATGAGTTCACAAATACCAAACATAGTGTGTAAATGCTAAGAGGAAAGGTGAAAGATTTCATAAGAAATTTATATTGGTTTAAATAAAATTGATCCTACATCTAGTCTTAGTTGTTCAGCCTTACAACAAATAAATTTTCTTATTGTTATGATTTTTTACATGAAAATTCACATGAAAATCACATGCAGGATAGGAAGACAACAAGTCAACTAATCATTATGCAGCCATGTTCTTTACTATGAATATATATATATATATATATATATATATATATATATATATATATATATATATATATATGTCTGTTGGTGTAATGTTTGTTCAATGAATGAAAGTAAAAGTATAGCAAAAACACAAGTAGCATAGAGAAAGATGAAGCCTGAAGTCTAAAGCCAACATGAAAGAAACTGAAGCTTAGACATGATCAAGTCAAAAGTGATAAGATAGAAGAGTCGCAAGTTGTTAGACGACAAAGGTCATCACACACGTTCAACAGTGCAGACTTAGTTGACAAGATTATTAAGCAGGCGAGTTATCATGATGAAATACAGCACTAGACTTCTAAAAAATGTAGATGAGTCAAAGAAAAGTGTTAGATGAATCAATGCATGCACACAAAGATACTAGACAAGTATGAGTGTTAGACAAATCAGACTCAACTCAATAAGTTGAATGTTGAATATCCCTATTAAACGAGTACTTCCATTACATTGTTGGTGTGATATGGGTCTAGAAAGGGGATTAATAGAGCATGAAAACAAATTCAAAAACTATGTACGCAAATATTTAAATACAAACGAATTAACTAATCAAATTAAAATTGTAAGGATAAAGGAGAAGCACAAAACATATTTACATAAGTTCAACTCCACTTGAGGCTATTCTCAGTCTCTTAAGCAACCTGCTTAAGAAATTCCACTAACACCATTGACTAGTAATGAGTATAACCCTCTCTAGGTTACAAGAGTTTCAACCTCTCCAGGTACACGAGTACAAACCTCTCTAAGCTACACCGAGTATCAACCTCTTTAGATGTCCGTCTTAATCTCCCGCTAACAGCAAGAACTCTCAATTACAATGTACGATCATAAAACCCTCTCACAACATAAGTGTACAATACAACTCACATGTTATAACTTCACTTAGTGAAGGATATACAATATATAAGCTCTCAACACCAATTCAGTAATCATTAAAGATATGATAATTTCTCATCACTTTGATCTATTTAACTTCTCTTTGTTTTTCGCACTCTTTCTCATAAGGCTTTGCATCTGTTATAGAGTTGTTGCATTTGATAGTTGATGAGAATTCGAATTGCAACTCTTCATTTGCAATCTTCTCGATATGGAATAACATGATCAATTTCTTTAATTTGATTTTTAGCTTGAATTTTCAACGTCATTCATCAATACTTCAATGTTGAATCATCTAATGTTTTTCAGGATATCTTCTTTTCAGGAAATCAACTTTCAATGTCTTCTTTTTATCTCAGACTTGATTTGAATTTTCATTTCTCTTCAACATTCACAATTGTCCTCTTAAGATAACTTTGCATTAAAATCATTAGAGCAATATCGACTTGGCCTTTGCATTTATCGGACTTCTTATTTTTATTGACATACATGTTATATGAATAATCATTTAAGCACATGCAAGCCACAATACATATCATATATTTTGATCTAAAATCCTTATTGAGAATTTTCCTAACCTTATTATATTTTTTAGACTTTCTCTCTTAGAAATCTAACTAGATAGATTAATCGTCTGGTAGAGTGATTTTTTTGTTATCATCAAAACTTCATTCGTTATTGGGGCTTGCCTATTTCAATATAGACGACTCCAATAGAAGAATGACTACACGAGTTAAATGTTAACAAGCATTATATGAATCAAGTTAAGTTGGCATGAAAGAGAATTATTATGTCACAAGATGATACGAGGATCAAGCTTGAATTAATCAAAGAGATTTGAACATTGAAATTGTTGATCAAGATAAGAAAGAGAATTGAACAACAATTCATTAGGTTTGAATCATTAGAAGATATTGTGATTGAAGATTTGATCTAAAGAATATCATGGATGATTGATTACTGAAGAAGGAAACATTATCTTATTGAATATTGTGAACAATGTCATATATTTATCAACAAAACACGAGAAAGAGAAATATGTTGCAGATCAAACATTGGAAGGGAATATTCAAATGATTAAAGCTACAATACATTATATTTGAAATTCAAATTTTTGAATGACTAAAAAGGAAAGAACTAATAATTCACAGTAATCAACACAATTTGATTGATTATCAAGAGCTTCCTAGTGAAGAATGATGAAGATAATCAAAGATATTTAAAGATATGAAGATATTCTGCATCAATGGTCAAATGGTATAACGTAGCTATAAATATAAGAAGAAGAACTTGACAAGATAGAAAAAGAGAAAAAATATCAAAGTGTTGAAACATTGTCCAATCTTACTTGAAAAGAAAAGAGAAAGAGAGAATACTTTGAGTTTATATTGTCAAATTCAATTGTTAAAGAGCGATATATAGTGGGTTGGCAAAACCATTTTAAATACTTCACTGTATGAAGTGAACCTTGTGAGCATGATTGCTCTTACATGAGATATCATTTTGATCATTATAATTGTGAGTTCTTGATCTCAAGAAGAGATTGAGACAATACCATATATATAAGAGTGCTTCATTATAGTAAAAGCCAATCTATGAGTGCAAACACTTGAGTGTGTGAGAAAATTTTCAAACACCATATATATATTTTGTTCTTGTTACCTTGATCTGTTTGTTAATCATAGCATAAAGGAATGATATTCATATGCAAATTGCACCATTATCTCAACATTTGGAGAGGTTAATGAAGCAACAACAAGATGAGTTTCATGATAGCTTGGATCAACTAGAGAATAGAACCCCACCAAGAGAAGGAGGAGGAGGAGGGCCACAAAGGAATGAAAGGAGAATAGAAGGAGTAAGGTTGAATGTGCCACCTTTCAAGGGGAGGAGTGATCTTGAAGCTTACTTGGAATGGGAGCTCAAAATCGAGCATGTATTTTCTTGCAATAATTATAGTGAGGAGCAAAAGGTAAGGCTTGCCGCAGTTGAATTTTCTGATTATGCTTTAATTTGGTGGAACAAGTTGCAAAGAGAGAGGATTGGAGATGAGGAACCTATGGTGGACACTTGGGCTTATATGAAAAGGGTCATGAGGAAGCGGTATATACCTTCTAGCTTTCACAGGGACTTAAAATTGAAACTACAAAGACTTTCTCAAGGAAACAAGGGAGTGGATGAGTATTATAAGGAGATGGAGATTCTTATCATCCAAGCCAAAATTGAAGAAGATCTTGAGGTAACTATGGTACGTTTCCTTAATGGATTAAATCATGATATTAGAGATGTTGTTGAGTTGTAAGAGTTTGTATAGATGAAGGATTTTGTGCATAAGGCCACACAGGTAGAACAATAAATTAAAAGAAAGAGTACAACAAGAAAGAGTTCTACGAATTTCAGTTCTTCAAACCAGAGGGATAGAGTAAAGAAAGAGTGTGTTGCCTCCTCTAGCAATTCAGCGCTTTCTAACGAAGGAAAAACAGTTCAAAAGAAACATGAACATCCACCAAAGAGGACTAGAGAAGTGAAATGTTTTAAATGTTTGGGCATGGGACATTATGCCTATGAGTGACCTACAAAGAAGACCGTTCTTCTTAAGGATAATGGGGAGTACACAAGTGATTCAGATGATGGTGATGGAGAGGAAGAAAAGAGTGATGGAAAGTTGAAAGCTAATGGAGAGTTGTACATGATTATGAGGATGCTGGGAAGTCAAGTCAAGGCTGACGATGCATCTCAAAGGGAGAATATTTTTCATACAAGATGTTCAGTTAATGGTAATGTATGCTTGGTAATCATTGACGGAGGAAGTTTTACCAATATGGTGAGTTCAAGATTAGTGTCAAAGATGAACATGGACACTAAACCACATCCTAGGCCATACAAACTTCAATGGCTTAGTGAAGGAGAAGAAGTCCAAGTGAAACAGCAAGCTAAAGTCTCTTTCTCCATTGGGAAATATGAAGATAAAATCTTATGTGATGTGGTTTTCATGGAGGTGAGCCATATTCTTTTAGGAAGACTGTAGCAGTATGGCATCAAAGCATTCATGATGGCTTCACTAACAAAATCTCTTTTCATGTATCAGGATAAAAAAAGTGGTTCTCAAACCCTTGTCTCCTAAAGAGGTATGTGAGGATCAAATAAAAATCAGAGAAAAGTTAGCAAATGAGAGAAAGAGTGAAACACTTGAAAGGAAAAAGAAAAAGACTGAAACACTTGAGAGGAAAATGAGAGAAAATGAAGCACTTGAGAGTAAGCAACTTTATTTAGAAAGAGAAATGGGGGGTAAGGAGGGTGCTTTGCACAAGGCAGCCCCTCTACTTATTGTTTTTTCAAAATCAGATTATAAATGCTAACCAATTTGGCAAATTTGAATTATGCTCTAGTATTAAGTCTCTTTTGCAAGATTATAAAGATGTGTTTCCAACAAGTGTCCCTGATGGTTTGCCACCTTTGAGAGTAATTAAGCATCACATTGATCTCATTCTGGGAGCTTCTTTGCCCAATAAGCCAGCTTATAGGAGCAACCCACAAGAGACCAAAGAGATTGAAAAACAAGTTACTAAAATCATGAGTAAAGGTTGGGTGAGGGATAACATGAGTCCTTGTGTTGTACCTGTGATTTTGGTGCCCAAGAAGGATGGCTCATGAGGATGTGTTTTTATTGTAGAGTCATAAACAACATCACCATCAAGTATAGGCATCCAATTCCTAGGTTAGATGATCTTCTTAATGAACTTTATGGTGCATGTGTGTTTTCTAAAATTGATCTTAAAAGTGGCTATAAACATATTAGGATTAGAGAAGGTGATGAATGGAAAACGGCCTTTAAAACTAAATATGGATTATATGAGTGGTTGGTTATGCCCTTTGGTTTGACAAATTTACCCAGCAAATTTATGAGATTAATGCACCATGTTTTAAGAGAGTTTATTGGTAAATTTGTTGTACTTTGATGATATTCTTGAGTTGCATGTGGAACATTTGAAATATGTTTTGAATGTGCTTAGAAAAGAAAATTTGTATGCCAATTTGGAAAAATGCATCTTTTATTCTGATCATGTAGTATTTTTGGGTTTTGTTGTGAGTGCTAAAGATGTACAAGTTGATAAGGAAAAGGTCAAGGCCATCCAAGAATGGCCTAAACCTAAGACCATGAGTGAGGTAAGGAGTTTTCATGGATTAGCAAGTTTCTACAGGAGATTTGTTAAAGATTTTAGTACCTTGGTTGCACCTCTAAATGAATTTGTTAAAAAGAATGTGGGTTTTAAATAGGGAGAGAAACAAGAGGAGGCCTTTGTTGCCCTTAAGCATAAGCTAACTAATGCACATATTCTTGTCATGCCTAATTTTGCAAAATCTTTTGAAATTGAGTGTGATGCATCAAATGTGGGTATTGACGTTGTTTTGCTACAAGATGGATATTCAATTGCTTATTTTAGTGAAAAGTTAAGTGGGGTTGCCTTTAACTATTCTACTTATGATAAGGAATTGTATGTTTTTGTTAGAGCTTTAAAGACTTGGCAACACTATTTGTTAACCAAAGAATTTGTCATTCACAGTGATCATGAGTCCTTGAAATACTTGAAAGGACAAGGTAAGCTTAATAAGAGGCATGCTAAATGGGTAGAGTTTTTGGAGCAATTTTCATACATCATCAAGTATAAAAGGGGGAAATGAAATATAATGGTTGACGCCCTTTTCTAGGAGGCATGCATTGCTTTATATGCTTGAAACTAAACTATTTGGTCTTGAATCTTTGAAAGACATGTATAAGGATGATGTGGATTTTGTTGAAATATTTGCTGCATGTGAAAATTTTTCTGAAAATGGTTATTATAAGCATAATGGATTCTTGTTTAAAGCAAATAAATTGTGTGTGCCTAAGTGTTCCATTAGAGAGTTGCTTATGACTGAATCACGTGAGGGGGTTTGATGGGTCATTTTGGGGTTCAAAAGACTTTGGTCATTTTGCAAGAGCCTTTCTTTTGGACTCATATGAAATGTGATGTACATAAGTTTTGTGATCACTGCATTGTGTGCAAAAAGGCTAAATCTAAGGTGAAGCCTCATGGATTATATACTCCTTTGCATGTTCCTGAATATTCTTGGACTGACATTTCTATGGACTTTGTTATGGGGCTGCCTAAAACAAAGAATGGAAAGGATTTTGTGTTGTTGTTGTTGATAGGTTTCTAAAATGGCACATTTCACACCTTGTAAGAAGGTAGATGATGTTTTTCATGTAGCTAACTTGTTTTTCAAGGAAATAGTGAGACTTCATGGACTACCAAGGAGCATTGTGAGTGATAAGGATACAAAATTCCTTAGTCACTTTTGGAGGACCATATGGGGTAAGATTGGTACTAAATTATTATTTTCTGCTACTTGTCACCCACAAACTAATGGTCAAACTAAGGTAGTCAATAGAACTTTAGGCACATTACTTAGAACTATTTTAAAGAAAAATCTTAAGTTTTAGGAAGCATGTTTGCCTCATGTTGAGTTTGCTTATAATAGGGTTGTCCATAGCACAACTAATTATTCACCTTTTGAGATTGTATATGGATTTAACCCTTTAACTCCTCTTGATTTGTTGTCTATGCCTAACATTTCCATGTTTAAGCATAAAGAAGCACATGCTAAAGCTAACTATGTGAAGAAGTTACATGAGCAAGTAAGGGGTCAAATTGAAAAGAAAAATGAAAGCTATGCAAGGTAAGCTAACAAAGTTAGAAAGAAGGTTGTCTTTCAACCTAGAGATTGGGTTTGGGTGCACATGAGAAAGGAAAGGTTTCTAGAACAAAGGAAATCAAAGCTTCAACCAAGGGGGAATGGTCCGTTCCAAGTGCTTCAAATAATCAATGACAATGCATACAAAATTGATTTGCTTGGTGATTATAATGTTATTTCCACCTTCAATGTGTTTGACTTATCTCTTTTTGATGTAGATAAAGAATCTGATTTGAGGACAAATCATTCTCAAGAGGAAAAGAATGATGGAGATCTGACAATGAGCAAAGACAAGGATCCACTTGAAGAACTTGGAGGACCTATGACAAGGGCTAGAGTAAGGAAAGCAAAAGAAGCTCTACAGCAAATGTTGTCCATATTATTTGAATACAAGCCCTTCAAGGAGAAAAGACTAAGGATTTTAATTGCATCATGGCCCAAATGGAGGACTAATATACCAATTTGATCTAGCTTCTTTTATTTAAATAATGGCCCAATGCTTTGTAAAATTGGCTAACCAAATTGTGTCTTGGCTTAACCAATTAATGGACTTTAGTTTTTCTTTATTTTCAAGTTAAAGGGCCCATTTGCCAACTTAAGAACTAGCCTTTGAAAGACCAAGAGGACCCTTGTTGAATGCTTGTGGATGGCTTTTTGTTGTCTTAATTTCAGTTACAATCATAAATAAGTAGTGGATCATTATTAACTTGAGTGGATCATTAACAGCTTTAAGTGGATTGTAATTCAAAATTTATGTGTCCTTTGTAATTCTGAAGGTTACAACTCCTATATAAGCTGAACCATTTTTATCAATGGAATCAAGTTAAGTTTTGTCCATAAATTCTCTTTTTTATCTAATAGTGAGAGTGATTCTCCTAGTTCTTGAGTGATTCAAGAACCATTGGTTGTATCAAAGGATTTTTTTTCATCCTTTGTGTGTTGCCTCCTTAAGAAAGAGTGATTTTTTTCTTCCACTTTTAGATTCACCTCTTATTTCTTTATTCTTCACCCAATTTTCAAAAAGAAAACCCAATTTTGTCCAAAAAATATCTCGTGGTCATAACTGGTTCTAACCCTAAAGATCCTAAGTCAGCCATTGTGTAATAGAATTCACATAAAAAATACTAAAAAAGAAAACTTTTATACATTTATTTACAAGACTAAACGAATAAGAAAAAGTTCTAAAAGTCTACTCTCCATATGAGAAGAGTCATATTGGATGCTTCTTCCTCAAACCTCTTATCAATGGTGATGTCTGGATGGTTTCCATCAAGTTTTATAAAGAATTAATTCTAAAAATGTAACTCTCATATAAACTCAAATAACATGAGATCTAGAAGGGAGTTGCATAAATCACTTAAAATATTTTCATAAAAATTTTCAAAAGACAAATATAAGTAGACAATTTGATATTAACGTCTACTAGTTTGAAAGGTTTTTGAAATTTGTTTGCAAATAATTATGTGAGCATATAGAAACATAATATAAACATATAGTAGAAATAACATGATTTTTTTTATAGTGGTTCATTAAACTTAATCTACATCTAATTCTCTTTCAAAAGACTTTTAAGGATTTCATTATAATTAAATTGATAACACACGTGTTCTCACCAATGGGTACACAAAATAACTTTTGATTATCTCCCATAAAATAAAAACTATGAATATTTTTTGACATCGAGTCACTTTTGATTTTTACGGTTATTTTATAATTGTCACTACAAAAATGTTGTTTAAATATTAGAAAAGAACTTCTTTGTTAGATAATAAAATCCAAGTTCTCCTTAAGATAGATAACTTTACAAAAATAAAGAGTTTACAAATAAATTTCATTCTTTACTTATTAATTGAATATTAGATTATCTATCATTATCTATCACTTAGAAATTTTTACAACACTTATGATTTATGTAGCAACGTTGTTGAGGATTACTACGTGCATTTTTTCATTTGGTTATTAGTTATTTTCAATGGAAAAACACTTTTATTTATAAGAGATGGTTGTTACTAGTGGGTGTGTTGATCTAATGTCGAGGGCCTAGGTTTTTAGTTGGCATGTGTTTGTGTTGCACTCGTTTTGTGTTAAAAGCTATTTTTATTTTTATAATCCTTTTCTTGTATTGAGAACATTAATATATCTAACAACACGTGGGTAAGGCTTTGTCTATTAGTATATTATTGTATTAGAATCATTATAGAAAGACATTAGTCAATTGTAAATTTTATAAAATTAATATTATTTTTTTATATTAAATAATAAATTTTTCATTTTTAATATTTTTATTACTAGTATACTTTAGCTATATTTCAAAATATATAATTATTTTATCTTATTAAATTAAATTCCCCTTTTTATTTATATACTACAACGACACGAAATAATATTTTTGTATTAACTTTCCATAATTAATAATACGTCATAATAATATAAAATAACATATCTTTCATTTTCAAAGGAAAAAGTTGAGACACTATAACATGATTTTCACTAAAGATGGATGGATGCAAACTTAAATTCGCATCTTACGTCAAACAGATTTATTTGGGATCATAAATGTGGAGGAAAAGAATTCTGTAACCGTCCAATAAAAAACTCATTGCAAATAAGTCTACTTCCAATGAAACATGTTATCGTTTGATAATTAAACTAATTAAAACATTGCTTTGAATTCACCATAATGTTTTTCATGCGCTATTAACTAACTTGATATAAATTAATATCACTTTTCTTTTCTTTTATTCTTCCTTAAAATTAATGCCGACCACGTTTTATAATGGTTATAAAATTCACACAACATTATTTTAAATAAAACAGTGACAACATTGCACGTGTTAAAAATGGTTGTAATTATTTTATACAGATCTCGAATTATTAGTATATATATAAGATGAAGAAAAAAAATGTAAAATATTGTTAAATAGTATTTGAATGAAAATATAGATTGATTATTCTTAAAAAAATATTGCAATAATATAAGTTTATATTGAAATTTTTTTATTTTAATTTACATAACTACGTAAATTATGTTTATGTAAAAGTTTGATATTATACAGCCCTTTCAATGCTAATAAGATTTTAAAATATACATCTCTTTTTCATTCAAAAAAATTAATTTCATTAAAGTAAAATTTAATATTTTAAAATTTTAATTTTCATGTACTACAAGTATAAACTGTTTTTTAATTGCTAATTATAAAAATAGTAATTAAAGAAATAGGTGAATTTAGTTTATAATATTAAATTTCTTAAATCTATATGCTTTTTTTTCAAAAGTAGTCTTATTATAACTATTAATACAAAGGATTGCTGTTGTAACTATTTTTTAGTGTAAACAATTAAATTCAAATTTATTCTTATTAACATATTACTTTACCATTTAGATTTTGTAATCTTTTTTTTAAAATCAATTAACTGTTCATAATAACAACTATAAAAATTAACTACATATGATAAAATTACAAAAATTATAATGTAGAACAATAAATACGTATGAAATATCTTGAATTGGTTCTTACAAAAATCACAAAGCACTGCATTTAATCTTACAGAAAAAGTAGAGGAAGAATACCAATTATAATGGGTCTAGATAACCTTAGAGTGTTTTTAAAATAATTAAAAATCATATCGAACACGTTTAAAAAAATCATAAAAAATATATTTCTCACCGTCTCAATAATTTTAACATTGATTACCACATGCCATAGTAATTGCTTAATCATTACTCATCCCATCATGAGTAGATAAATAAAAGAAAAATAGAACAAATTTCGTTATAAAAATCATTAATTTTTTCATAAACCTATGCAAAAGCTAATTTTGAGAATATTTAATTTTTAAATAGGGTATAGTTAATTTTAACTAATAGAATATTTTATTTTGTTTTTGGTTTTGTATTTTAAAAGTTGTTTTTGGAGGTGGCATGTGATTTCCGTTCATTTCACACATTGCTGAAATGTGTATAGAATATGCAATTGCTAAATATAGAGTTCCTAAGAGTTTGTAGGCACAGTGGTGGTAGGAAGAGTGATGAATTTGAAGTTTTGAAGCGAACATTGATTTTATCGAAAGGCTAATAATTAATGCATGGGTTGACTCTGGACAAACACCCTTTTCTCTCCCACCCATCACACATCACTATTTTTTTCCAAAGTGGGAACCATCCTCTGCATTATTATTCTGCATTTTCCATTTCAGATACTACTCTCTTTTCCTTCTATTTTTCACTCTCAAATTCTTTTAGAGACGTGAAGAATACCAACTATTTATATAACCACCTAAACTAAACTGTAAATGGCTTTCATATTTCTGTGACACTTAATTCATGGTAAGGTTGTAAGATAAGGATAGTTTAATATATATACATATATCAATATATATAAATTATTTTTTAATTTATAACAATATATAATAAAATATTTTATTTGATGTACGTATTTGGTGTTTGTTTTATCTTTTAATGTATATGATCTTTGAACAACTTAGAGAAATTAATACATTCACAAAAACTATCACATATCTAGTTTTTTATCTTATTATTTACAAAAAGGTTTAATTACTTTTTCGATCCATGTTTTCATCCAAAATATCAAGTTGATTATCGAGTTTTTTTAGTCTCAATTAGGTCTCGAATTTTGAAAAATTGATGTAGTTTTGTCTTTTTCGTTAAATCTCTTGAAACGGATCAATTTTTATGAAAAATCATTGACTCGCTTTAAGAAATTTACTGAAAAAGGACCAAATTGCATTCCTTTTTCAAAATTTGAAATCAAATTAAGACTAAAAAAATTAAAGGACCAACTTGACATTTTAGATGAAAATAAGGACCAAAAAAGTAATTATACATTTACAAAATTAACCACACGTTCTATTTAAAGTTGCTATTTTAAAAAAAAGAAAAATTATGAACCACATTAAGAAATGTTCAATACATTCATTCGAGATTCTCCATCTAACATTATAGAATTTAGGATAGCAAAGTGAGTTAGTATGACCTTTTTTAGTATGAGATTCTCCATTTAACATTATATAATTTAGGATAGCAAAGTGAATTAGTCTGGACTCTTTTAGTATGGTTTGTTGTTCATCTACTAAAAATGGGATTGGACAGTTGTCACAATAAAGTTGGTTGAAAATCTTGACTCATTCTACTAAGACGAGCCAGTTGATTGATAGGTTGTTTTTCAAGTATCATCAAACAATCCAATTTTTAACTTACACAAAGAAAAAACTAATGACTAATTGAGAAAAGACAAAAGTATGTGTAAGATGATTAGGATCTTAGCAAATGGCTCAAATAACATAGTAGATGTGGAAAATATTGTTTATAAGTTTGAAAGAGTAAACCTACCAATTTTAAATAAGATTTTGACATGCACACAATCCATTTCTTAAATAATGTACACTTATTTTAGTGTGGTTAGTGCAAGTAATATAATTGCTTAGATAAAACATATCATTTTACTCAATAAAAAAGAAGTATAATATTGTCAACCAAAATCAAACATACATTTTGAAAAAATCTAACACCAAGGACAACATACAAGTACTATGTCATAAAAGATCTTTTAATGATGCTTATAAATTTGCAAAAACTCTTATTTATTTTATTTTCGTTCCCTAAAGCTTCTAGCGATTAAAAACATCATGATGGCAATCAGATGAGCCTTTATATCTCCTTAAGAGGATGAACTGAATGGATTGAATGGAGTGCATAGAGGCTTGTGATGGAATGAGAGAATGAGAGGTTTGGTTTGGTGTTTAAGATGTTTCCTAGAGAGAGGTGATGCCAACTCCTAAGGAATGAAGCCTAGATTAGTCTATACGAGAAGACTAACCTAGAGTGACTTTCAAGACAAGTAAAGGCACAATTTGGGCACCATTTCATTACAAGTCTAAAAGTGATTTTACAAGAGGTGAAAACCCTTATTTATAGGCCAAGAAACCCTATAAGGAGTCTAGAAAAAGAGAGGAGAATTTTGAATTTGAGTTCTCAAATTTGGAGCCAAAAGAGTCATGCATATAGGTGTGACTTGCCAAGTGACAAGGTCATGCTTCCTACATGCGTAAGCGTGCATGACACTCCTTTAGAGAGCAAAATTTTCATATTAGGATTACTTGAGACTCAAGCTAGCCCAAAGAAACCCTAATTCACATTTCACACACAAAGTCTTACCCTTAGTCCCAAAACTACAAAACCAAAAGATTGATTGTATAGTTAGGAGAAACTATATGTGCTTAGTTAAAAAAGAGTTGTATAATCATTACTAAACTCAATAAGAGTTTAATGGATAAACCAAAGAGACTTGTTTACTAGTGTAAATAAAAAATGTTAGTTAAAATACTCACAAGCATTTGATTATTCAATGGAACCCTTTTTCAATTTGCATTTGATATTGAATGTAACTCAAATTAGGGGTAAACTAATATAAAATCAAAAGTATTCATTGTACCTCTTTATTACTTATGCAATGTTTCTCTTAGTCATCCATAAAATATATACAAACAATTTACAAAATTTTCATAAAACCATTAGACAACCCTTGGTAAGCCTTAGTGAAATTAAGACATCTCTAATATGTAATGAGTTTTGTATAGGGGTGGCAATGTGGGCTTGGTCCCGCGAGCCAGTCCGCAAACCCACAAAAAAGTGCGAGATGGGCCGACATATTGAGCCTGCTAGCCCGCAAAAGCTTGACTCACATAACTCGCAGCCTGCACGGGCCAAAGATGAGGCGGGGCGTCTCGTGGCTCGCAGAAAAAAAAAACTTGCATTTGTGTATGTTCATTACTTTCCTTTTAGATTTTTGCATGGACGTACCAAATTTTTGTATGAGTGAAAAAAACAAGTCTTACGTATTTCTGAATGTGCTAAAATTTAAAGAATTTTCGTGCATGTCAAATTTTGAATATGGATATGATGAAAATGTTGGATTATCAAATTCAACTCCCTAAAGTCTTTGCTTAATGTTTTGAATTTGCTAAGGTTTTCCAATTTATTGAACATTGAAAGCTTTATCATAAGATTTTAAAAAACGGGTCGACCCACAAGCCCGTAGACCAGAACCTATATGGGGCGGGCTAGACGTTTTAGCCTAGGTTTTCAATGTGGAGCAAGCTAACTAGACCTGTATTTTACAGGCCAAGTGTAGGGCGGACCTAAAAGGGTGGGGTCGGCCTGCATTGTCATCCCTAGTTTTGTACTTAATACTACAACCTTTGGGACCATAATATCATACCAAGTGTCTATCACTATACACACACACACACATACACATAGACACACACACACCATTGCAAGCACACACATAAACAAGACATACACACACACATACACCCATAGACACACACACACACATAGACAAGAATACACACGCACACACATACACACACACACACACTTACGAACAAACTTACAGACACACCCACACCCATGCCCACACACCTTCACACACACACACACATTTACGAACAAACTTACAGACACACCCACACCCATGCCTACACACCTTCACACACACATTCACCCATAAACACACATACACAGACACACACCCACATACACACAGACACACACACCCTCACAAACACATACACACACACACCCACACATGCACACCAACCCACCCACACCCACGCACACACATTGACACACACCCACCCGCCCACGCAAGCGCGCATACGCACACACACACACACACACAAAACACACTCACCCATCACCTCCACAATATATTTAATACACTATTAATTACTCTTTTATCTGCATATTCTTAATTTTCACCCATACATACATATATATATATATATATATATATATATATATATATATTTATTGATGTATAAAAGAAATAATATTTTATTTTTTAAGAATATACATATATTCTTATTATATTTATTTTTTACTTAAATAAACCTTAAGTCCACCTTATAAAGAAACAAACAAATATTTTATTGCATTTTTTAAAATTTTCACTATTGTGCATGTTCAGAAATCTTAAATGTGTGAAATATAAATATAAGTTACATTTATTTAATCTTCTTTTATAAACAATATTTAAAATTATTATTGACCATATTTATTAGAGATTAAGTTCATATTTAAGTTATTTAAAAAAAAACAACATTATGTATTATTGAATTAACTATTGTTCATTTATAGTTTAAATGCTTAGACATATTTTATAACGTTTATATATTTTCCTATTAAGGGGTATTAATTTTCTTGCTTTAAAAGAAAAATATTTTTGTTATGCATATCTTAAAAGTTAATTATAAAAAATAAATAAATATAATATCATATTCTGTATCGAAATTTAAATATTGAAATAATGGAATTGATTTTAAAAGTTTAATGTATCTGGTTGCAATATTTATGTTATAAGACTTTTTTTTTCCCAAATGTATCTAATCTGGTTGCAATATTTATGTTATAAGACTTTTTTGTTTCCAAATTGACGTACAATCAACTTATATGTAATAAGACTTTTTTCGCAATTGTGGTTCAAATCAAATACCAAGTTATTTTAATTGTTTAATAAAATAGTTAAAACATTAATTGCTATATTAACCATTATCCTAATCTTAGTTTAGGAGATTATTAATCAGAAAGTTTATTTTTGTTATCCGAAAGTTAATCATAAAGCAGTAGTTAACCTCTTAATACAATAAAAATTCCAGCTAACTTGGTTTATTTAATTAATTAACAATTAAATAAGTGGTTAAATCAGTTTTCTATGCTTATAATATATGTTTAACGCTTTTAATTTTTATAACTTTTGTTATATATATA
>Ga0214543_1004222_pt1 | contig 27420 bp, 28 predicted proteins | sample CNSS2metaG_FD_160094 | JGI IMG/M metagenome (GOLD analysis project Ga0214543, IMG submission 160094) | Root nodule microbial communities from cowpea collected in UCLA plant growth center, Los Angeles, California, USA - CNSS2 | ecosystem: Host-associated > Plants > Roots > Nodule | place: USA... | reverse complement strand
TATATATATATATTATTTGTTTTGTTTTGTTTTTATTGTTATTTTCAATAAGTAAAAACTACATCATGATAAAATACATTTTTAATGTTTAAACTACATCATAATAAAATACAAAACATTAGTAAAAATAGAATATTTTCTAAGTGTTTTATTTAAAATAAATAATACAGTTTATTAAAAATAGGGATGTTACACATGTCACTTTGACTCACTTGACACATGGCACAATATTGATGTGACACGTGACATGAATAATTTTCAAAAAAAATTAAAAATAATTATCAATAAATAAATAAATAATCAAAAAATGATGAGCTGACATGTGACACATCCTTAACACCGTTACCACCATACTTAACGGAATGGACTTAATTGTTACGCATTTTCAAAAATATGGACCAAATTGAGACTAAAAATAAACTTAGGACCTAATTGAGATTTTTGAACAAAAACGTAGACCAATGAAGTATTTTAACCTAATAATAATATCTCGTGATAAAAAAAAATAATACATCAACTACATATATGTAAATTGATACACATCTTTATTGCCCTCTTTTTGTTTTCAAAATTTTATCCTCATAATTATTGTTTTTTAAATTTAAATAATTTTTTATAATAAAAAAATTATTTTCAATTTTATTATTTTCTACTTTTGTAACTACTTATTTGAATTCAAATAATACTCAGATGTATAGATAAGTAAACAATACAATAAATATAAAATTGTAAGTAATTCAGATAAGATTGATAGTAAATAAAACTAAAATGAATGTCTAGTTATCATAATAATATCATTATGAAAATAATATTTCATATTGATAAAACTAATAATAATAATAATAATAAATTATTATTATTATTATTATATAATATAAGAATAATAATAATATTTATAATAGTAGGAAGGACGTTTTAGTAAATTGAGTAGTATAGGATGCAAAATGACCAAATAACCAAAATTATGTACACGTGCCAAAATTTTAAGTAGGGATAAATTGGTATTATTCATAGTACTTTGTTTTTATATATATATATATAGTAGATATAGTAGAAATCAATAATAAGAAAGTGGAACTAAAAAGAAAGAAAATAACTAACAAAAATAATGTAACTTATGCACAAATTAATGTATAATTGTAACACCCTAAATTTTTATTGACCACTCTCATATCAAGAGTTGCTTATGTTTATTCATAAAGCCTAGTAAATATTAATCTAAAAACTAAAACCAAAAACAAGTCTCAACCAATATAATTAGAAAACAGAATAAGCCTCGTTCAAATAATAAAACTTTATCAAGTGGTCAAATGTTTAATTTGACCAAAATAAGAATAAAAATATTCCAATACACATGAAAGTCTCGTATCATCTAGAAGTCAAAGTCAATTACAGTGTGAATACTCATCCTACAATTTGAGACGCCTTCTAAGGACAAAATTGTAACGAAGTTTCATGCTCTAAAGTAGACAATACCTCGAGAACATGATTATTGATCCTTTGTGGTTGAAACATACCCCAGTGGAAGTGGGATAGGATTTTCATGGATTTTGTTACTCACTTGCTTAGATCTATAAAAGGGCATGACGTCATTTGGGTAATAGTTGATCGACTCACGAAGTGTACTCATTTCTTACCAATCAATCTGAGGATGTCCATGGATAAACTTGTAGAGTTATATATTCGAGAGATTGTCAGATTGCATGGGGTTCCAGCAAGTATAATGTCAGATCATCATCCGAGATTCACTTCACGATTTTGGCAATCATTGCAAGCAGCACTAGGGACCCAATTGAGAGTGAGTTTCGCCTATCATCCCCGGATGGTCAATCAGAAAGAACAATTCAGTCACTGGAAGATCTGTTTAGGGCGTGTGTATTGGATCACTTGGGTGGTTGGAGTGAAGTACTTCCTTTGGTGGAGTTCACATACAACAATAGTTACCACTCGAGTATTGGAATGGCGTCGTATGAGACATTATATGGGAGAAGGTGTAGAACACCGCTTTGTTGGTATCAGGATGGGGAGTCAGTGACTATTGGGCCAAAGTTGTTACAACAGACGACGAAAAAGGTTAAACTGATTCAAGATCAGATGCGTGCGACGCGAGTAGGCAGAAGTCATATGTAGATAAAAGGAGAAGGCCACTAGAATTTGAGGAGGGGATCATGTGTTCCTCAGAGTTACCCCGACCACGGGCATTGGGAGGGCGATCAAATCCAAAAAGTTGACGCTGAAGTTCATAGGGCCATATCAGATCAACAAGAGAATCGGATAGGTAGCATATGAGATCGCATTGCCACCACATCTGGTAAACTTGCACAATGTGTTTCATGTGTCTCAACTGCAAAAATACATTACGGATCCCACTCATGTGCTAGAGGCAGATGATGTCCATTTTAGGGATGATCTGACTTTAGACGTGAGACCAGTAAGGATAGTGGATTCTCAGGTCAAGAAGCTGAGAGGGAAGGAGATACGAACGGTAAAGGTTCTTTGGGATGAAGTAACGCAAGAAGCAACGTGGGAGATGGAGGATCTCATGAAGGAATCATACCCATACTTATTTCCTGGTAAGTGAAATTTTCGAGGACGAAAATTCTTTCAAGTTGGGGGGAATGTAAGACCCATGAAATTCATATGAATAATAATCAATAAAGTACAAGTAATGGTGAATTGGAAATACCCTAAGGGAGTTCCTTGATAATCCTTAGACAAGGAACAATGCTAGCTTAAGTGGTTGAGAGTACTTAGTTATATGGAGAGGGCTTGGGTTCGAGTACTATGTGTGTTGTGGTATGTCTATTTAATTATGTTTTCTTTTACATATATATTTTGAATGTGGAAGTAAGACTTAACATGGTATGTATGTGTGAATTAAATGTGAATTAAATGATAGCTTGATGGTTATACCTATGGTTGGTAAGTGTTGGGATATGAGTTCGGACCTTGGTGGGTGAGAGTTGCTCTTTTTCATATTTTGGTATTTTATATATATATATATATATATATATATATATATATATATATATATAAGTAAAAGCACCATTTAAATGGCCATTGATGCTTATAGTGTCAATTAATTTCGTTTAATGATTTTTTTATTAATTTGGACTGAAAATTTTGGGAAGAGGAGAGGTTGAGTGGAATACTGAGGTGCGTCAGTGTGGCAGCAAGAGAGAGAAACGAAAATGCAAAATTAGGGAGAGAAAGAGAGGGCTGGAAAAGAGTGTTAGAGTGGGAACAAGGGTTGAAGCGTGGGGGACGAGAAAGGATCATTGAGAGGGCACTAGGAACAAGGAAACCAGTTAAGGAGAGTTGGATCTAGTTCTTTATTTTTGTTATTCTTGATTTTGGTTGTTTAAATCATAAAACTAGATGAGTGTGGTTACATTTTGTTGTTGGTTTCTTTGATCTGTGAACTGCCATTATCATTGAACGTCATATCTTTTATATGCCTTGTGTGATGATAACAGTATTGTGTTATACGTGATTTTTTTGTTGCTCTGTGTAGTCCTTTTCAGACTCATATTCTCGTTCTCGTTAATAGTGTAAAAATATGTAAAATTCCAAGAGAATGGGGGTGGTTTACGTTTAAGTGAATCTGTTGTGTATGGTGCAAGGGTTCTTTTGATTTGGACTTTCATTTAAAATGTTGAATTCTCAAAATAAGAAAAAGGAATTGATGGGATGTAGTTTTAGGGTGGGGCCGTGTAGATTTTTTTTCTCTCTTTCCATTAGAAAAATTCATAAAATATTTCATGTGGGTCCAAGAGAGAAAACCTTGCTTTTTCTTTCCTCATTCACATAGTTGCAGTGGTTGGTGGTGAAGAATTGGTCTTTGCCTTTGAATTGATACAATTCTTAGGTTATTTAATTGAAGGCATAACTATGGGGCCCACGTAGCAATTATTTTTGCTTACTTTAAGCTTTTGGTCATTTGGTGTGTGGTTTTTACATAGGTGCATAGTATGGTTTCTTTAGCCATGGGTCCCACTCTTTATTGGAGAATTGTTTATTTAGCCACGGGTCCATTCCCTTTTAGAAGTAGTGTTTTTTTGTTTTGGGACAAATCACATTACGTGATTTAGAGTGCAACCACTCTTGTAATTTTTTTTTTGGGATGGTTTTAAGAGTTGATTATTAATCCTATAATTACAGTTGGGTTATCTTTAGGTTACTAAGTGATTAAAATTGGAAGGTAGTGATATTGTGTACGAAGGTAAAAGTTAAGTATCCAAAAATTTATTACAGAGGGATATAAATTATATTAAAATATATTTAACGTTATATTTTTGTCTCATAATTAGTGTTTAGTAAATTTGTTATGTGCTGGCATAAGAAAAGTTACGAAGGCATGTTATATTAAGTATTTGCCACATGTAGTTGGGTACTTAGGTTGTTATTTTCTTGTGATGTTTTGACAATAGAATAATTAACATATTAATATATGTATATATGAGAAAAGTAAAATAATATAATTGGTAGCCAAGAGTGTTACCTTTCGATGAGAAGTGAGATTCACGTAATTGGATAAGTGAATGTTGGACTACGAGCGGGCAAGTTCGTAGAGTTGGACTACGGGCGGGGAGGTCCATAAAGTTGGACCACGAGTAGGTAGGTTCGTGGAAGCATGATAATCCCTAAGGACCAAGGTTGTGAATGGATCTTTCTCATATAGGTTATGAGATTGAGGTGTAATGTTATAAAGAAGTCAATAAACTAAAAATTGGCTAAGATAGATTGGGTGAGGCTTAATGTTTATTATTTTATTGTTTGTATTATTTTTCTTTCTCAGCTCACCCTTTCTGTTTGTGTGTTTGTGTTTGGCGATGATCACGTGACTTGTCACGTGGGAGCATGTGTGAATCCAGGTGAGAACGCCGATGCATAGTGACAGAGCGGGGCAGACGATGGGGGATTTTTCTCTATGTTTTATTTCCATGCATTTTGTAATAAATTTTATGATGCTTTTTCTCTATTATGAACATGTAATAAAAATGGAGTAGTGTGATTGAACTACAACGAGATAAGTTTTAAATTTTCTTGCGCTTGGGAACTTTATATAATGTCATAATTCCAAAAGAAATTTTATGATATATGCTTTATCTAGTAATATCCAGCTAGAGTGTTACATTGATGCTCAAGACATTTCGACTCGAGAGGATGGTCGTATTGAGTCAACCGAGGTTGATGGTCAAGCCGACTCAGCTCAGGTTGATGGCCAAGTTGAGTTAGTTCAGACTAAAGGTCGAGATGTGTCAACCATGACCGATGGTCGAGACATGTCAACCCAAGTCGATGGTTGAGATATGTTAGCCTAGGTCGATGGTCAACATAAGTTAGCTTGAGATACAAGTTGAGACGTGTCTACTCGAATCAAAGGTTGTGCCTAAGATAATGGTTGAGTTGAATTGGTATGGGTCGAATGTCGAATCGATTCGGGCCAAAGGTAGCAACGTTAGTACAAGCTGAAGGTAGAGCGTAGTTGGCCTGAACTGAAAATTCAGTCAAGTTGACTCAAACCTAAGGTCAAGGTAAGTTAATCAATTTGAAAATCAAGTTGAATAGGGTTAAGTTGAGATGGATCCAATTTTGTTCAGGCCCATGTCCAATAAATCTAATAGTAAATTTTAGTAGATCGATCTCATCAAATCTAATATAATTGATAAAGTAGATTCAGTCTAGATTTAATTCAAATTAAATTGAATTAAAAATATCCAAAACTAGCTTATCATCACGATCAATATATTTTATTGGAGGCATACACCCCAATAAAATATCAATATATTTTATTCAATATATTTTACTTCATGCACCCCTACAATTTATCCATACACCCCACAAATATTCAAAACGACCATTTCACCTTTTAAAAAGGTGACATGGAATATATATTTAAGAAACTTTCTAAAACATGGTTTTAGGAATTTTCAAAATAAAATTTCCAAAACATATAAAACACATTTTGGATAAGGTTTTATAAACTAAACTTCTAAAACAACATTTTGGATAAGGTTTTAAAATGAGTTTTTCGAAATGAAATGTATTAAAAAAATGCATATCTTAGGATTCCAGATTTTCTTTTCTTTTTATACAATGTTGTCTACCTCTTTTTCTTTTTATCTAGGGCCAATGACGGTGATGGAATGATAAAAAGTGTTTGAGTTTGACTATTTTTTTTATTAGGTTAAATTATGTATTTGGTCTCCATTTTTCCTAAGAAAATATCAATTTTGTCCCTTTTTTATTTATCTAATTTGGTTCATATTTTGAAAATTTTAATGCAATAAAGTAATTTTCGTTAGTACTATAGTAACAACGTTAGAGAGGTGTCACGTTTATGTTCATGATTTTTTTGATATTTTTTTATTTTTATTTTTTTAAAAAATAAAAATTTGTTATGTGTCAAGCTTACATTGTGTCGTGTGACAGTGACTGTGTGATGTGACCGTGTCAATGACAGTACCACGTATCACTATTACGCCATGCATCATTTCCTCATTCTCAATTTAGTTTCAGTATTTTTATTTTGTCTGAATTTAGTCTCAATTTTTGTAAGTTTTTGCAATTTCATCCCTCTCCAACTGAAACAAAAATTAATTTTTATATAAATATTATACTAATATTTTTATTAAATTTGATATTTTTATTCAAATTAATATTTTTATTATATATTTTTAACAAAACTAAGTTTAGTTAAAATTGCATTTCACATTTAATTTTTTAAAATTGTTTTCAAATTTCAAATTTATTAGTTTTAAATTGTTATATAAATTGTTTAAAATTATTTTAAAATTTCATTTTTAAATTTATACAAATATTATTTTTACACCAACTCAAATATTTGTATAGACATTATTGAACTTTTCACATTTTAAAATTATACAATTATTTGAAATATAAATTCAAATAAAAAACAATACTACGTATGATGTAATAAAATATCAATACAAATTTAAACAATTTTAAATAAAGTTTAATGTAAAATATTAATTTAAAAATATTTAATAAAAATATCAACTTTAATCAAAGTATTTGTATACCATTTATATAAAAAATAAATTTGGTATCAATTATAGATGGAAAAAATTGCTCGATTTTTACAAAAATTAGAACTAGATTGAGACAAAATAAAACACAATGACCAAATTAAGAATGAGGAAATAACACATGGTGTGACAATGACACGTCACATCGTCCATTGCTAGCTCATACTATTACTGTCACATGACACGACATCAGCTTAATATGTGGCAAATTTTTAACTTTTTTAAAAAAATTAAAAAAATCACAAACTGACATGTGACATCTCTTCAATGTCGTTAGTACAGTACTAACGAAAAAAAAAAACTTATTGCATCAAATTTTCCAAAATCAATATTTTACTTATGAAAATGAGGACCAAAGACATATTTTAACATTTCTATTATTATGGAAATACAATTACTAATCTTACGAATATTGGAATAATATTTTTTTATCAGTGAAAACATTTTTTTTTTTGTAATTTTAAAAGTAAATATAAATATATTTTTTATTATAAATATAATTATTTTGTAGATAATTTTTTTTATTAAAGATATTTTTTTATTGTAAAAGTAATTAATTTTAAATAAATTAAATGAATGGAAGAGATAAATCTAACAAAGCATTTTCTTAAAAGATAAAAATAGTAAAATAATTATTTTGAATTAAAAGAAACAATTTTATTAAAGGGTAAAATTAAAAATAAAAATGTGGACACCGAAATGGTATATCTCCTACGTATATATAAGTATAGATAAATAATTTTTTAACTTATTATAAATATTTTTTATTTATTTCGTAGATATTTGTTTATTAAAAATACTTATTTTGGTTTAAAAATAATAAATTTAAAAATAAATGAATAAAATAGATAAATCTAACAAAATTGTTACTTAAAAGATAAAAATAGTAAAATTATTTTAATTTAAAAAACGATTTTATTAAAATGTAAAATTAAAAATAGAGATGTGAATACTAAACTAATGTGGGTATCCGGTATATGATATTTTAATTTTAACATCATTTAATATTTTTCATTAATAACATACGTTCAACCATTAATATCAAATGAAATAAATAACTATTAGAGTATATTTTGTGGAAAATGTTCCAACTTCTTCTAACATCTACCATATCAATAAGAAAATACAGCATTAGGTCAATTACATAATTAACCATTTTAATTATTTGACACTTGTCCTAAATTTAAGTTTTTTCGTCATTTTATTATTTTCTGGCCAATTGACTATTATATCCTCATCTTTATCTTCTTATCTCATTCTATGCAGTGCTATTTTTGTATTTTTGTCATTCACGCTTCTCTTCCATTTTGTGTTTAAGTTACTATGGTTGATGAAAAGTCACAAATTGATTGATATGATGGATGTAATTTTCGGCTCCTTATTCCTCTTCATAAGTTTCTCTTCAGCTTCAAAGTTTATTCTTCTTCTTCAAAGTTTCTTCTACTACTCCTTATTCATAGACCATAAACTTGAAGGTTAGGTATTCTTGAACCTAATTTGATTTTGGTATCTTCATTTATTTTGAAAGAAGTTATTTTCATTAGTGCGTTAACCCCTCATTATTTTCTTCGTATCTTCTCCTTTTTTACCTTGGTATGAGCCTAAAATCTATCATCTGATTTACTTTTCATATGTTTTTTCTTTTGAAAGAATGTGTTTTTGTTTATGCTTATCCCAAAATCGCAACAACAACGATGAAAGGGTTTGCATCCTCTAACTCTGAAGTAGCAATAGCAAGGAGATGTATGTATTTTATCTACCGATAAGAAAATATCTTTAATTTCTAAACCCTATTCCTTTTGCTTCACCCGTTGCAATGTTAATTTCTATTTTTCCATTTTGGAAAATGTGGCCTTTTTGGTGAAGGATGTTTGATTACAATCATGTGATACACAAGATCCCATTACTCTACACAAGACATAATCTACATTACTCAATAGATAGAACTAATTTATAATTTGTGGTTATACTTATTTTTCGATTTTGAAAGTCAATTTTTCTGAAGTTTTCTTTTTATATTTTGAGAGAAAATTTTTGTATTTTGTATTTTGTATTTTGCATTCCTCAATTGCATTTAACAAACATGTTTGTAATTTTTGCTTTATTCTTCAAGTACTTAATGGATTGGAAAAATAATTTATTCTAGGGTAATAAACTCATGGTGTATGTTTTTGTGCCACTTAATATTGATGTTCATTGTTGTGTTTAATCCTTTTATTTTTAAATTATTATGAAATTTTAAAATATATATATATATATATATATATATATATATATATATATATATATTATAGGTGGTACCCACATTTCTAGTGATATTAACAACATTTCATGTTGTATAATTTGAGTTATGCCTTTATTCATATTTTAGGTAATCCGCATGTTTACAAATTCTACTCTTTTTATGCATAGAGTTAAACTTCAAAGCAAATGGATGTTTTATGATGTGAAGGAACTAAGTTTTGTTACGTACTATAGGCCAAGCTTCTTGATATGCGTAGCATTTTGGTCTATCACCATTTGTTTCATCTTTGTAATTGTTGGTATTACTTTTACCAAATTATTGTATAACTACAAACAACACAGAACTTGAAAGCCTTTAAAGTTACTTGTGAATTTTAGCTACCATCTCTAAAATGGTTTAACCATTGGAGTTAAATTTATATGGCTTGTGTTGACGCTTGACTAATAGGTGTTTGTTTTAGAAAAAAAAAATCAACTTTTTAGTTAATGTCTCTATAAACATTAAGTAGTTTAATTTAAGTAGGATGCACTATGATTGTAATTTTTCATACTGTTAATGAAACACATAATTTTTAAGAATATATGAAGATTGTTGCTTTTGTTATTTTTTGGATGTTAGGGTTAATATGTTAACTTTTATAGTTTTTTACACATACATTTTTATTTTTTATCCCTTTCAACTTTAGTATGTTTAGATGCCGAAACTTAAGAGTTATATAAGTTATTTCTTTTGCTCTACATTATGGTTAATTAGATTCTCCCTATATCTTCTTCATATTTGGTGAGAGTGTAAAAAAACAAATTGTCATAAATTACATATATATTGAAGAACACAATAAGAGATAATCCAAGTACAAAGGCTGTGGATATTCATAATAAAATAGCAAGGAACTGGAATGTGAATGTGAGTAAGTCAATGACACGTAGAGCAAGGACATTGGCCAATGACCAAGTTGAAGGTTATTTTAAAGATCAATTTAAAAGAATATATGAATATGTCCATGAGATTATTATATCAGATCCAAGGTCAATTGCAAAGGTTAAGGTTGATACAATTGAAGGGAAAACATATTTCATGAGATTTTATATGTGTTTGAAAGCCTGCAAAGATAATTTCATTTTTTGACAGCCAATAATTGGTTTGAATGAGTGCTTTCTGAAAGGGAGATATGGTGGTCCCAATATATGTTCCTCCATCACTTTCATGTCAGGCTAGTAAAAGCTATGTTTTACACTTTCTATTTTTTATTTAACAATATGTGGACATTCTCTTATCAATTAAATTGTTTGTTGCATGCTATACAAACATTGTTGCCAGGAGATGATTAGAGATTTTGCATCCGTCACTTATATTCAAACTTTAGGAAAAATTTCTCAGGAAAAAAATTAAAAAATTTGACGTGGAAGGCAGCAGCAGGTACTTATCCACAACTGTAACACCCCAGATGGATATTACTAGATAAAGCATATATCATGAAATTTCTTTTGGAAATCCAAACATTATATAAAGTTCCCAAGCGCGGGAAAATTTAAAACTTTTCTCGCGATAATCCAATCATACTACTCCATCTTTATTACAGGTTCATAATAGAGAAAAACATCATAATGTCTGTTACAAAATGCATGAAAATAAAATATAAGGAAAAATCTCCCATCGTAAGCCCTCGCTCCGTCGCTATGCATCAGCGTTCTCACCTGATGTCACATCTGCTCCCACGTAACAAGTCACGTGATCATCGCCAAACACAAACACACAAACAAGAAGGGTGAGCTGAGAAAGAAAAATAATACAAACAATAAGATAATAAGAATTGTCCCTCACTCAATCTAACTTAGTCAATTTTTTAGTTTATTGACCTTTTTATAACATTATACCCCAATCTCATAACCTATATGAGAAAGATACATTCACAACCTTGGTTCTTAGGGATTATCATGCTCCCACGAACCTGCCCGCTCGTGGTCCAACTCTACGGACCTCCCCGCCCGTAGTCCAACTCTACGAACCTGCCCGCTCGTAGTCCAACATGCGTGAACACCTACTATGAACCTCTCCGCTCATAGTAGCCTCAAGTGTGAGCACGGAACATACGAACCTACCCGCTCGTATCCCCACACAAGAGTACAATAGAAACGAACCTCCCCGCCTGCATCAATCACGCATCTCACATCTCCGTTACAAACCTCCCTACTCGTAACCAATCCAACATATCCCTGACCAAGCTATCAAAAAAAAGAAAACGTCCATGCAAGTTCATCTGCAAAGGATCCCTGCCCCTACGCTTTCGCCTGGCGCTTCCCAAGCGCCGCTAGGCGAACAAGCTCCAGATCGCCTGGCGGTAGAGGGACACCGCTAGGTGCCACTCACCCAGTGATTCTCCTATTCGTGGCTCATCGCCTGGCGGAGCTTCTCCTACCGCCAGACGCCACACTAGTAAAACCAGTCTTCTACTGGTTTAGGCATTTCCAAGGGTTTTCCAACACATCCAATCACTTAGTCTTACATCCAGATCACCAAATTCAAGCATTTCCAATACTACAGTCATCAAATCATCACATTAAGAGACATCAACCAAGGCAAGTACTCATACATTTACATTTGGAGTTTAAGCACACAAGGATCAATCCCCTGCTTATGCATGCTGCACTACAACCGGTATTCCAATAATACCATTACCTCACCTCTTTACAAGAACACTACTTTCATATCACAAAATCCCGACATATAGATTAGTAAGGACACTCAACATCAATCCACACACAGTCTGCTCAATACTAATATGTCACTTTAAGCATATAAATAACAAACACTCCAACTAGGCACAAATCTCATACCAGCAATCTAGACATACAAGAACCCATACAATTCTAACCTACTGTGATACTCATTTCAAGCTTCCCTATGACTCCTTAAATATGGTTCAAAGATCAACACAATTCCATTTTATAGTTGTTACATCATACAATCACCCTCAATTTTATACTAATAGTCATTCACAACGCCTGTAGCTTTAATTTGTTTCTCACTGAGCACGCCAACCCACTAAGCACGCCAAATCACTGCTGGCAGCTCGGTATCGCTTGGCTGCATATTGGATACCGTCGGGCGGCGCATTAAGAACCTGGAAACACCTAGATTTCCTCGCATCTGCAAAAACTCTATCATCCCTAAACCCCAATTCAATTTCTCATCACAAATTCATCCATATTATTATCTCATATCCTTATATAAGAAAAAAAAAAAATACTCATGCTCCTATTAGATCCCATCTTCATTGGTAGTACTCTATGATAGTCATGGAGAACACCAACAAGGCACCATCATGCCACACTATCAGAGACTCCACCATGAGCATGAGACTAGGAATACCACCAAGTCACCCGCATTGCAAATAGGTGATCTTGGGAGCACGTAAAAAAAGGGGGAGAACTAATTCTTCGCGTATAGTCGAATTAATTATGTGATTTTGAACAAAATGTATAATCTATATTTTGGTTTTCATGTGAGAGGCAAATCGATTCACCTTAGTCATTATGCATTTTTTCAACTCCCATAATTGATTCATTTCCTAGATAATTGATTATTCAACTTCATCTTCATCACTTTTCTTCTTCAGAAAACTCGACCCAATTCAAAAACAAGTAGAGAATGCATGAAAATGTTAAATTGTGAGGGGTTATATAAGTAAATTTAAAACAATGTTGTGACTTTTCCTGAGGATCTTCTCACTTCGATAATTACAAAGACTCATACTCAATCGTAAATGGCGCTTTGAAATCAACAAATCTAAATATAGTCTGACATACACTTTTTCATTTGTGTAAACACTAAATTACCATATCCAAAGACAATCTTAATCCTTTAAAATTCAATTAGTTCTATAGATTACGCTTATTATACATCGGTTAATACCATAAAAATGTATTTATGAATTTTAGTTGATGAGAAGTGATCACACATGAGTTTTAAAATTTAAAAGATTTTTTAGAAGTTTTTATTATTACGAATGTGAAATAAATAATGAGATTAAAAAGACTATTTTAGGTTATGATTAAAACAAATAATTATGTTACTAAAAGAAGAAAGTTTACATTTAAAAAGTAAATATATCTTCTTATGGTTTACTTAACAATATTCTGAATTTATTTTTTTAACATAAGAAATTACTCGGCTTATAATACGAAATAACAAATAAAAAAATTAGAGATATATTGGGATGTAGCAAGGGATTTGAGTGAAGTGTAACGCAAAAAGATGAAAGGAAGCAGCAACAAGGGTAACAAGAAGGAGAATAAGACGAAGACGAAGATAGAAGATGAAGTTGAAGAAATGTTGCAGGCAGCGCAAGATCAGATTCTGTTGAATCTCTCCCAAGCCCACATCGCCCGTGCTTCTTCTTCTACTCTAAATCTGGATCCGGGTACGGCTACGGGTCTAGATCTGGATCTTGATCTGGAACGTCGATTCCAAGCTCTCAAAATGAAAACCAAACCTAACCCCAAACAACAAGAACAACAAAATCAAGATCTCACTGCCAGATTTGATGCTCTCAAGGCCAAATCATCCAATTCCAATTTCAATTTCAATTCCGATTCCAATTATTGCAAAGATGAAGAAGATAGCGAAGACGACGAAGAGACTCAAGTTCAGAAACTCATCGAGTGGGCTAAGGATGCCGCAAGGCTTGATCCTTCTCCGCCCTCCGATGACGACCAAATTCACTGAGATCTATAGAATTCATGTCATTTCTATTCTGCTGTTACGCCTTCATACATATCATCAAAATTTAATTTAGGTGTTTTCTTTTTACAGTTTCTGTATATATATCTCCTTCAAACATCTTTTCTGTTTCTCACATTTTGCCGTTAAAGACTTTAAATCTCAGTTCATTATTTAATGGGAGAAATCTAGTTTGCAATTAAGAAATTTTCATCAGCCATGTATCACATAGGAAACACATGACTATTTTTTTTTTATTAATAGCGAAAACACATTTACTTTTCTATTACATTAATTTTATTATTTTTACGAGTAAACAATTAAAAGAAAATTATACATATTTTGTTTCTTTTTAAATGAATAAATTATACAAATTAAATAAATAAACTACACAGATTGGTTTTTACTTCTTAGAAGATATTATCCAATTAAAAGATGATAAGAAATCTATAATTAAGAATATGGAAAACTTACACCAAGTAAGAACATAACAGTACAAAGTCTTACTAAAATCATCTTCGTTATAAAAATATAGAGTAAGATCTTAATTTACTTTGTGTGACTTTTATTGTATCATATTAATTTTAAGATATCATGATAATTTTTACTACACTAAAAAGATTGTAGGAGGCAATTTTCATTACAAAACACGAGTTCTTAAATTTATTTTTTGTTCATCTTATCATGTAACATTATCTTTAAAATCATAACTTTTGTTCCAACCAAAGGTTTTATGAAAAATTAGTTGTAATGATATTTTCTCTGAACTTGTTACGATAAGAGTTAGCTTTATGACCCCTAATCTTATTTATTTAAAATTAAAAGTCATAAATTTCAGGTCATATCATCATGCTTCAACATTAGAGTCTTATAAGACATATGTTTCAAATTTCTCTTACAAAATATCTACTTTGATGACTTTTCTCTTAACTTATTAGATGAAAAGTCACCTTCAAACTAAATTTAACTTTTTATTATTACATCCTTAATTTTTATGTAAGACATTTCCATTAAAATATTTGATGTTCTTACATAGAACAAATAAGATATGTCAGACACAAGCGTTACCTTATTTTGGTCCGCAATTTTCTCAGTAGGCTTCCTCCCGGCCGGTACATGTCGTCTGTGGATATCTCGGTGTGAATTGGTTTGGACCCAAGGGGGTTACTTGCAGAAGAGACTCTGATGCTCAAGTCAGCAAAATCTCTTAGAAAGTCAAATCTCGTAATTAGGAGAGTAATAAATGCGTACCTTTAATTGTTGGGGTCCATGCTTATTTATAGGTTTATTAATTATGTCCTGTCACGTCATGGGCTGGGCTCCTGCTTGGGCCATAGGTGGGCCTGGGTCATGATCCAGGCTCCTTAATTCGAATATCGTGGGCCCCAAGGACCTTACTGGTAGTGTCTTGAATATGTTAAGCTATTGCTCAGTTCATGTTTAATTATTCTTAGTTAGCGGCTTAGGCCGATTACTTCTTTGGCGGTCTGGGTCGGGTACTTATCATTCGTTCATACATGGTAATTATTATTTGCGTCCTTGGTGGTTATGTAGATGAGCTTTATGGATATAACTTGGCTAGGCCAGCTAGGTGTGGTACACCAATCTCCCAGCCTTTAACTGTGATGAACAATGTTAAGGGTAAAGATGTGAAGAGGTGTGCGGTAGGTGAAAGGGTGTCAGAAGTCTAATCCAAAAGGGAGTTGCGTCGTCATTTTGGAGGGTTGTGACCTTTGGTGTGCATTGTGATGTTTCATATGGGTTGTGACTTTTGGCAGGAAGAAGTTGTGTCGTTTGGAGTCGTCACTTATAAATGCGGATTTTGTGAAGAGTTTGTTTTTGTTGGCACATTTGTGAGGATTTTGAAATCAAAGATTTGTGTGCATTAGAACTGTCCGACTAGTCCCTTGTATCTGCCGGCATCTTTCATTCAAAAAAGGTATGTCTAGTACTAGTGATAGTGTGTCGTTGTTGTCGTCAAGTAATGGGAGTATGTAGTCTAAAGGGAGTGTAGGTAGGTGTCTTGAGGAGGAAAGTGCTAGTCCAATGGCTGTGGTGGGGAGGATTCCGATGGAGACGATAATCGAGGTGAGGGAAGACCCTCCCGAGGAGATAGCAGAAACTAGTTGGCCGGCCAAAGCCGGTTATGATTGGGTTGCGACTGATGTCCGAAACTAGTCGTCGTTATTCTGGTGGTCTCGACTATTGAACTCGTGGCTGAATTGTACTCCCGTTATTGCAAAGAGCGTGGACCGTGGTATATTGTCACTGGAGCGGGTGAGTGTTGTTCAAGTTGTAATCCAGTGCCAAGTTTGATGGCGCGTCCATTAAGGAGCTCTAGAGGGATGGTTTCTTTGACCGGCTCGAGGCGGGCATCCCGACCCACTCTAGGGTCTAGATCATCGCCAGATAAGGCTATTTCGGAGTCGGGTGGTCGTTCAATATGATTGGTTTGAAGGATGGGAAGCTGTGGGCGTAGACTGGCCATGTAGCATTCGCGTGCGAGTCGTTGGTCGCCATGAATGATAAGGATGTCGTCGGATGGGGATGGGAATTTCATGGCCAGATGAGGTGTGGAGACGACAGCGCCAAGAGTGTTGAGTGAAGGTCGACCGAGGAGGACATTATAAGATGTGGGCGCGTCGACGACAAGGAATCGAATAGGAATTGTCTTGGTTTGAGCGCTATCGCTAAAAATGGTATGGAGGTCAATGTAACCGTGGGTGGAAACCTTTTCCCCGGAGAATCCATATATCGGTTCATCGTATGGGACCATGGCGGTGTTGGGGAGTTAGAGTTTCTCGTATGTTGCCCAATAGAGGATGTCGACGGAACTGCCTTGGTCAATGAGGACTTTCTTGACGGCATAATTTTCTATCTCAACGATGATGACCATAGGGTCATCTTGTTGGTGATCAAGGCCATGAAAATCGTCGTCCGTGAAGGTTATAGGGGGCATGCGACGTTTGTGATGAGAATGGGTAATGTGGTTGATGGATGAGATATGTTGGAGGTGTCTCTTTCTGGCGGATGAGGTGGATCCGCCACTAGCAAAGCCACCAGAGATGGTGTTAATAGTGCCGCGTAGGGGAGGGTCAGTAGGGGTGACATCGGTGCGAGCCGGTTAGGGGTCGTGGTTTGTAGGTTGGCTTGGGCGTTTGTCGTGGCGAAAGTCGCAGGGAGGGCGTCGGTGGTCAGAACGAGGAGGGTTATTGGATTGGGGAGGGTGGTCGTCTCTGCTGACGAAGCGGCAGAAATGACCAGCACGAACCAATTCTTCAATTTTATCTTAGAGTGCTTTACATTCCTCTGTGGTGTGGCCGTGGTTTCGGTGATAATGGCAATATTTAGTCATGTCTGCATTGGGAGGAGTGGTCGTCTTGCGTGGTGGTGGGATGAGGTCGGTCTGTAAGGCCTCGTCAAGGAGACGAGATCTAGAGACATTTAGGGGGGCATATCTGGTGAAGCGGGGTTCTCGGGGTCTTGGGTCAGGTCGGGAAGGTTTTGGAGGGGGGTTGTTGTGGAGGGTGTGTAGTCATTGCAAAATTTCGTATGGAGAGTTTGCATCTCCTCCATGCGGACGTAGTCGGCGACGCGGAGTTTCAACTCATGCATGGAGGCGAGTGGGTGGAGGTAGACGTTGTTGGCAAAGGGGTCGGGTTTAAGAGTGAGCGCCATGCATTGAAGTATCATTTCTTGGTTGAGGTGTGGTGTACGAAGAGCAGCCTTGCTGAAACGGTCAATGAAAGCCCGGAACGTCTTGTCTTGTTCTTGTCTGACGCCGAGAAGTGAGATTGTTGTAGTTTGATGCGGGCAGCTGCCGGTGAAGTGAGTGGTGAACATGTGGGAGAGGGTGTCGAAGCAGTCAATGGAGTATGGTGGAAGGGTGGTAAACCATTCAAGGGCAGGGCCTTTAAGGGTGGTAGGAAAGGCCTTGTAGAAAACAACATCATGGGAAGTGTAGAGGGCGACGTGGGTGATGTAGACCTGGAGGTGTTCGTCTGGGTCGGTCTCACCGGTGTAGGGTTCCAGTGTGAAAGGTTCCCACTGGGCAGGGAGGGGAGTGTTAGCGATGAAATCGGTAAAAGGATGACGATGCCTAGGTTGAGCGGATGGTAGCAGGTGAGGGGGGATGGGATGGTGAACGAGGGTGGGAAAAGTGGAAGTGAAGTTGTGCGGGGTGGGATTGTACTCGCTTTCTTCTTTAGTGGGCTAGAAAGCTGGGGACCCTGCGACATCAGATGTTTCCTTAGCCTTTCCCTTTTGAGTGGGATCGACCTCAATCTTTCGCCTTAGGCGTGAGTTCTCTTGTCGTAGTGCCTCTATCTCATCAGCACTACGCTTCTTCAAATCAGCCAGCTCCTGTTGCATCTTGGCTTGACCGTCTAGGATGGCGGCCAAGTCTGGGGTTTGATGTTAGTAGGTCCTGAGGGACCTGCTCCAGCTTGCTTGTTAACTCCTGCTCTGTTGCAGGTAGAAACCATCTTCGGAAGAATGCGAGTTGGTCCGTAAGGTATTATCTCGTGTCCCACGGTGGGCGCCAATTATTCCTGTAGAGAACAAATAAGATATGCCATACATAAGCGTTACCTTACTCTGGTCCGCAATCTCCTCAGTAGGCTTCCTCCCGGCTGATACATGTCGCCTGTGGATATCTTGGTGTGAATTGGTTTGGATCCAAGGGGTTACCTGCAGAAGAGACTCTGATGCTCAAGTCAGCAAAATCTCTTAGAAAGTCAAATCTCGTAATTAGGAGAGTAATGAATGCGTACCTTTAATTGTTGAGGTCTATGCTTATTTATAGGTTTATTAATTATGTCCTGCCACGTCATGGGCTGGGCTCCTGCTTGGGTCATAGGTAGGCTTAGGTCATGATCCAGGCTCCTTAATTCGAATATCGTGGGTCCCAAGGGCCTTACTGGTAGTGTCCTGAATATGCTAAGTTATTGCTAAGTTCGTGTTTAATTATTCTCAGTTAGCAGCTTAGGCCGGTTATTTCTTTGACGGTCTGGGCTGGGTACTTATCATTCGTTCATACATGATAATTATTATTTGCGTCATTGGTGGTTACGTAGACAAATTTTATGGATATAACTTAGTTAGGCCGACTAGGTGTGGTACATTTGAAATTAAAATGGATTTACCTTCGAAAATCATAGAAGACAAAATTTGACAGCAAATGATTTTGATTTTGAAGGTTTTAATATTTTGTTATTAATAATTAATAAAATATAGCAAAGATTGTAATATACATTTAATTTTATAATTTATTAATATTGATTAACAAGTAGTAGTAGAAAATGGTGAAGGGAAGTAGTAGTATGATGCACCTTTGGGACAAAACTTTTAAAGCATCATTCCGTTTAAATAAACAGATCGAATGCTCTGCGCGCTTAGAACCAACACTAAATCTTGCCCAGTGGAGAGTGGATGCTCACTAACTGCCGTATGCAGACGTAAATCTTAAGAGCCAAAACAAAAGAAAAGCGTATTTGGTTTGTGTAGGGTTTAACCCGCAAAACCCTAATTTCACTACTTCCCCTACCCTTGCAACCATCATGACCAAGGTTTACGGGACGGGGACATATGATTTCCGCCGCCACCGCGTCGCCGAGTACCCGGTTGCGACGCCGGCGGAGCCCAAAGCGGTAGGTAATGTAACCTCTGGTGGCAGTGGTGCCGTTACGAGCAGCATCACTCTGTCGGAGATTCAGCGCGACCGGCTGACGAAGATTGCGGAGGCGAACTGGTTGACGAGCGGCGAAGCAGCGGCGACGAGGGAGAAGAAGGAGCTGGACCCTGACCTGGTTCGCAAAATCTACGAGACCGAATTGTTGGTGAAGGAGGGTTCCAAACCCGTGCCCTTGCAACGCGTTATGATTCTGGAGGTTAGCCAGTATCTCGAGAATTATTTGTGGCCTCATTTCGATCCTCTCACTGCCACCTTCGAGCACGTGATGTCCATCATCATCATGGTCAACGAGAAGGTCCTCTCTCTTCTCTTCTCTTTCTCGTCCTCGTGTTGCGTTGTTTCATCTCAGTTTCATTCATGTTTTACTTATATTGTTTGCCTTGCTTCCAGTTTCGTGAGAATGTTGCTGCTTGGACTTGCTTCCATCAGAGGAAAGACGCTTTCAAAGGCTTTCTTGAGAGGGTTCTTCGCTTAAAGGAGGTATCCGTCGCATCAATTTTTCTTGTTTAGTTGGATTTTCTAGTTTCGTTGCAATGCAGTCCTTGACATTGCGGCAACTTGCACTCTAATTTAGTCAATACAGCCACAATTGTTGCAGCAATTCTGTCACTTAGGTCGAACAACCTTGATGTTACGGTTGAACCTTGACCCTTTTAAAGTGTTTTTATAACCTTTGCTTTACAGTTTTCATTCCGCTCTTTTCTTTGTGTGAACCGTGGCATTTGACTCTACAATTAGAATCCCATGTTAGTTATGACATTGCTGCTAAGCCTTGTGTTTAATCTGACTGTAGGGACGGGAGCTGAGTATAGCAGAGAACATAAATTATCTAGTTTTCATGATAAATGCCTTTCAGGTAGGCTTACTTGGGCACCTGCGCCTTTTCTCTTACTTTAGATCATGCACACTTTTTGTTGACTTTAATTTAATCATATATTTTTATTTGACTGTGTGTATGGAGGCATATCATAACTTGAAGTAGAGGCTTACATTGTTGTTGAGTTACTACTGCTTTACGCAGTCTTCACGTCTTCAGCACTGTTCAAATATCTTTTGTTTTGCTAGATCTCCTTAACCTTGAGACATATAATAGGAGTGCATCATTTCCGATTTTAATTTTGGCGAAAGTTGTGATCATGGAAGAAAATAACCTAAAGGAAGAAAATAATTTCCAAATTCTCAAGTCATCAAATTCTGTTGCTGTACATGTGGCAATCCATCATCCCATCTTGAACGGGCGTGTTTGCAGTTTGGCTTCTTGTTAATGATTGTCAGTTGGTGCTACTTGGAGAATTAATAAGGAAGTCCAACAGAAACGAAACAAAATGGACTATCAATATTTAAGATGCCTAACAAGAGTGATTCTAGGAATGGACATATTATTCTGTTCCATACATCCTGCTTTCCCATTATAACTGTAATAGTTATAGTGAACCTAATAGGCCCGTAGATCATTGTTAAATGTAGCTAAGCTAATACTTTGCATTGCAGAGTTTGGAAGATGAGGTTGTTAGCAGGACAATATTGAGACTAGCAAGTTTGAAATCTTGGCACAGTTTATCTTATGGTCGTTTTCAGGTAAGATTGAATAAAATCAATTTATGTGTTGATGAAACATTACCTTGTTAGTCATATTCTTAATTTTATGATTAATGTTAAATTTTATTGTTTGCATGCTAAATGCCATTTGGGACGTTGGTCTTCACCTATGTAGATGGAGCTTTGTCTTAATCCTGGTTTGATCAAGAAATGGAAAAGGATGATAAAGAAGGAGCCTGTGAAAGGAGGTGGATTACATTTAGATCCCTCAACTACAGTTGAAGTGATGTTCGTGAGAAACCTCATAGAAGAATTTCTTGAGGTATTGTTTGTTAAAAAGTTTGAATGTACACTACAATGTGTAATGTTTTCCTTGTAACAAAATATTTTTACTTGAAAGTATTGTGCTGAATTTCTGTTTATTGTATTTCTTTTTAGATACTGGATTCACAAGTATTTCCTCAGAAACAATTTTCTGGTGGGGACGATGAAATGCTTGATGGTACTGGTTCCGGGCTTGTTAATGATGCTTGTGTCCTGTACTGTGAGAGGTTTATGGAATTTCTAATTGACCTGTTGAGTCAATTACCAACGAGGAGGTATTTTGTTTTGACTATCTGTAGTGTTTCCTGTTTAAGGGAGGTCTATGTTGTTTTTTTCTAATACTGCAAATGATATATTTTAAATTTTACTTATATATTTTGGTAGTGTTATTAATGGTATCTAAGTTACTTCCATGATTTAAATTGGCAAATTTTTATTCCTTCCTGGCAATTGTGGTTGAACTTAAAATGGATCCAATTCTTAAACGCTTGGAGGAAGATGGAATTGTTGTAGATACTATCCTTTTTTTGTCTAGTCTTACAGATCAAATATTTTCTGACTCTAATTCTGATTTGTAGGTATTTGAGGCCTCTTGTGGCTGATGTAGCTGTAGTTGCAAAATGTCATTTAAGTGCACTCTATAGGCATGAAAAAGGGAAACTTTTTGCCCAGTTGGTTGATTTGCTGCAATTCTATGAAGGGTTTGAGATTAATGATCATACAGGAACACAGTTAACAGATCATGAGGTTCTTGAAACTCATTACAGTCGGTTGCAGTCTTTCCAGCTTCTTGCCTTTAAAAAGATGGAAAAGGTGGGACCTTAGATATAATTTAATCTGAATGAACACAATATACTAAAGTCCTACTCTAATATAATATGTATTACTTTAATATCATGTCATTCTTCATTCTACCTTCCCTTAATTTCATGTTTGTGTACAAGATTTCATATTTTTTTTTGTGGTTGTAGCTGCGGGAACTTGCTTTGACTAACATTGGTTCTATTCACAAACGTGCTAATCTGTCCAAGAAATTGTCTGTTCTTTCTCCGGAGGAGTTAAGGGAGTTTGTTTGCTGTAAGGTATGCTAATGGAATAACTTGACTCTTCTATTTCTTATAATATTGATTTGGGTCTTCAATTTTCCTGTACTGCATATGAATGTTGAGAGTTAGAATTGATTGCTAATTTTTATCACTATTGCTAGTGATTATAGTTATTTCACTTAAATAGTTCACTTCTTCTTTCTCTTCTTCTTCTTCTTCTTCCTTTCTTATTTCATATCACTTTTTTTTTTTCTCAGTTTTGCGGTATCTTTTATCTTTAATATTTTCCAATATGGTTGTCATTTTTATAACTGTCCAGATAATTGTGAGGTCCTCCTCCTGAATGTAAAAGCTTGCTTAGCCCTCCCTTTTAAAATGCATACTGGCTTCCTCTGTTTATTATCATAAGGAGAGGTGATCTTTTGTTATATTTACTGTATAGTAATGGGGTTAACTGATATTTTAATGTACGTGTCTCCATTTTTTCATGCAACAGTTATGTTGATTAATTTTAGAAATGGAATTTTGATGTTTGCAAGAATGCACCATGCGTGATTTTCAATAGCACATACTTTGTTTTTTGACATCGTTCTATTATGCAGCTCAAACTGGTCTCTAAGGAAGACCCCTGGTCAGAGAGGGTTGATTTTCTTATTGAAGTAATGGTATCCTATTTTGAGAAGCAACAATCTCAAAAAGAAGCTATTAATGCTCTTCCCCTTTACCCAAATGAGCAGATTATGTGGGATGAAAGTGTTGTACCTAGCATAAATTACTCAGGAGAAGGCTGTTTAGCATTACCAAAGCTGAACTTACAGTTCTTAACACTTCATGATTATCTTCTTCGAAATTTTAATCTTTTTAGACTTGAATCAACATATGAGATACGTGAAGACATTCAGGAAGCTGTTCCACATCTTCTTGCATATATTAATAATGATGGAGAAACTGCTTTTCGTGGTTGGTCAAGAATGGGAGTGCCAATCAAAGAATTCAAAATTTCTGAAGTTAAACAACCTAACATTGGAGAAGTCAAACCATCATCTGTGACTGCAGAAGTTACTTATAGTATTTCCAGCTACAGAGCACAGATTAGATCAGAATGGGATGCACTCAAAGAACATGATGTATTGTTTTTACTATCTATTCGTCCATCATTTGAGCCTCTTAGTGCAGAAGAAGAAGACAAGGCTAGCGTTCCACAGAAGCTTGGCCTACAATATGTACGTGGATGTGAAGTTATTGAGATTCGGGATGAGGAAGGAAACCTTATGAATGATTTTTCTGGAAGGATTAAACGTGATGAGTGGAAACCACCGAAAGGGGAACTGCGAACAGTAACTGTGGCTTTGGATACAGCACAATATCACATGGATGTAAGTAATATTGCCGAGAAAGGGGCAGACGATGTTTATGGTACATTTAATGTGTTGATAAGGAGGAAGCCAAAAGAAAACAATTTTAAAGCCATCTTAGAATCAATAAGGGATTTAATGAATGAATACTGCATTGTTCCTAAGTGGTTGGAAAACATTTTTCTCGGTTATGGGGATCCTTCTGCTGCGCAGTGGACTAATATGCCTGATCTATTAGAGACAGTAGATTTCAAAGATACTTTTGTTGATGCTGATCACTTGAAAGAAAGTTTTGTGGATTATGAGGTGAGTATTTTGTTTTCAAATTCATAAAATTTTTGTTGCATGGGTGTGGTTGATGTTTTTCATTCGGGATTCTGGTATGAAATTTTGGTGATTGTGGGATTTCCTCTCATTTACTCTATCCTTCAGGTGTCTTTTATTAATTCCAATGGCACAGAAAATTTGAACCCAAGGCCTCCTTTTAAGATCAAGCTTCCGAGAACACTCAAACCAAGCAATGGATCTCTTACTGGGAAGGCTATGTCTACTGCTGGTGCTACAAATGGTATCAATACGGCTGATACTAATTATCAGAAAGAAACACTAATTATTGAGGCATATACTCCTCCAGATCCTGGTCCATATCCTCAAGACCAGCCTAAACAAAATTCAGTTAGATTTACTCCTACTCAGGTGCATTCAGCTCTTGATCTCAATCATATATTTTCACGTTTCATGCATACTGATTTTTGTTTTTATCTTACTCTGCCTCTTGCTTCCCTAACTGTAGTTGATTGCGATTATTTGACCAAAATTCAATTTATTCATGTGGCTAATTTGATTCACCTGGAATGTACAAATATTGTGCTTGTGTTTTCATACATGTTGCGGAGCTAACCTACGTAGGTTTGGAACTTGTACATTGATGCTATAGCAGCGCTTCTGTTTCTTGATTCGTTATGAGTGTAGTTAGCATCACATTTCATGTTCTTTTTCCCTTTAGTATTGTGGGTAATGTGAAATGGATAGTTTGTGAGGTATGCAACCTTTCAAAAATTTTTTACAAGAACAAGGAGCCCATGGTTCTATAGCAATGTGGAATCTATGTAGTTTTCTCATGCATTTGGTAGAGGATGGCCCATATCTTCTAGGCTTCCTCATTACTCTGTGTTACAGAATAAGATTATGTTTACCTTGTGTGGTGCTCTGTTGATGGTTGTTCTACTAATTTGCAAAGAAATTGGATTGTTTTTATTTTTCTTGCTACATTAGCTTTCTGTCAGTAGCTGCAGCTGGAGAGGGCAAGTAAAGGAAAACCTGGTTCACACATTTTAAAAAATTGTGTAGCTTCTGTTCTTCCTTTCTCTCTGGCTACAGTTCAACTGCAGATGAGCAAATTCCCCATATACATTTCCCACCATTTACTTTATCATATTCTCCATCTCTGAGTACAGGAGTAATATTAATGATAATGTCAAATGTTTCTGCAAGCAGGTTGAAGCAATTATCTCCGGCATTCAGCCCGGTTTAACGATGGTTGTGGGACCACCTGGTACAGGAAAGACTGATACAGCTGTACAAATTCTGAATGTTCTTTATCATAATTGTCCTTCTCAAAGAACCTTGATAATTACTCATTCAAATCAGGCTTTGAATGACCTATTTGAGAAGATAATGCAGGTGAATTTTTTTTCTCCTCCTCGTTAAATGTTTTGTGATTTGAATTTGATTAACATTTAACAGTTAATGTCCTAGTATATGAAATTATTACTATGTACCTATTTATGGTAGGGGAAGCCTTGAAGCAAGGATAAGTTTACTGTGTTGTGGTCTAGAGCTCAGTGGTTCAAGCAACTATTGGAAATAACCTTATATTTGCTCACGTACTATAAGCTTTGTAATTGGTATGTGGAATATGTTTGGTAATGAATTGATTGAGGATAAAATCAATGAAGTGTTTTAGTAATTGTTGTTAATTATTTTAGAATATTAGATACTTCAAGCATCGTAGTCATTGTTCTATAACTTAGATTAGTTAATTAAGTCTAATCATTTACAATGATTAGGGGTCTAAGAGACATTGGACTTGTTTGTATACATTTTTCATATGTGCTTGTAGGAAAAGAAAACAGAGAGAAAAAATGAAACAAGCTTCATTGAAGGCTAAAATTAGCTTATGAACAAGTTAAAAACAACTTTTTACAAAATATAGAAGAGGGTTTTTTCAAATTAGCTTATGCATAATTTAATTTTAACTTTTGGATTTCTTTTTTTTGCTTTAATATTTTCTTATAAATCCTTGTAAAGAATTTATTCAAACAAACACCTTGTGCAAAAGTTAGTTAGAAGCCTTCTTTTCTTCATATACCAAGAATTTATTAAGAATGGATAGATGCAAATGAAAAAAGGACAAAAACTGCTAAAAAAAGCATACAAACTGAACTGGAAATGTGTAATAAAACTAATAACTCTGTAGATTGGTCAAATATGCCCTTCAAATATGGAAAAAGATGCCTAAGAGATGGATTTATCTATTAGCTAATTCATGTATTTATGGGCTGCCACGAAGAATCTGCAATCGCCACTGCCATGTTGTTGTGATTCATGGCACCAAGGATCATAATTAAGTATAACTTATCCAACTTTTTAATCTCTTCCTCTTAGCAAGTGAATTTATGCTTAACTCAACTTTACAAAATCAGCTTGAAAAATTAGGATTGCACCTTACTTATATATTACAATCTGACCTTGATCTTAGTTGATGCGAGATTTCCAACATATCCCCTCATGCATATAAATGAACATCTTGAGCATGGATTAGATATTTAAGGGTAGTCTAACAGGAGTCCAATAATAGTGTCATAATAACACCAAAGAACTTGACTAGGATAGACTCTAATACCATCTTAGTAAGTGAGTTTATTCCTAACTCAAACTTACAAATCTGGCTTGAAAAATGAGGATAACATCCTGCTTATATATTACAATCTAACCTTATTCCTAGTGAATGTGGGATCTCCAACACTTCCAATGAATAGAAAGATAGAGGCAAACAATGTTCTAATTGGGCAATGACAAACAAAGTGGAAAATATGGAAAGAATATTACCAGATGGATTTATCTTAGCTGGTTCATGTGTTTGTAACAATCCTTACATCACAAAAACAAAAGAGAACAATTGAAAAGACTAAAAGGACTATTTTTAGAAAGTAGACTTAAATTTAACTTAGTCTTACAAAACTGACTTGTAAGGTAAGATTTATACCCACTTATGTACTATAATTTGGGTATATCTCTACTTGATATAATATCTTTAACATACTTGAGACTGAGACTTTAAAATATGAGTAGTGGACAACAGTACCACTCTCTTCCTCTTCTATTTATAGTGAAGCAAGCACGTACATATGAAAAGATATGAAAAGACTACTCTAAGATACTAGGC
>Ga0214543_1004219_pt1 | contig 27426 bp, 15 predicted proteins | sample CNSS2metaG_FD_160094 | JGI IMG/M metagenome (GOLD analysis project Ga0214543, IMG submission 160094) | Root nodule microbial communities from cowpea collected in UCLA plant growth center, Los Angeles, California, USA - CNSS2 | ecosystem: Host-associated > Plants > Roots > Nodule | place: USA... | reverse complement strand
ATATATATATATATATATATATATATATATATATTTATATATATATATATATATATAAAACTGCTAACTCTACTATCTGCTATGATTGATCACGAACTAATGTTTTGTTTGATAGTGTGAAAGACTATTAAATGGGATGTTACAGACTATCCACATTTTTCTGAATTAGAATAATTCTTTTAATAAAAGTACAACATTATCATTATTAAATAATTTAACACGATAGCAAGTTAAAATTTTAATTAATTCATATAAAAATATTTAAATATTGTTAGCAATACTTATTACTTGCCTAAAACCCTTTAGTTGTTGCGAAACATTCACGATTGTCAAAATTTTCAGAGTTATGATCATTTGATATAAATTTCAACAATTTAAAAATAATTTTATCCGAAATAAATAAAATCCATGACCAACATGTATGCATTCATTGATAAAAGTGGTAGCTTAAAATTGAAGCTGAAAAAAAAAAGGAAAAGGGAAAACTGTGAAATTAGAAAATCTGAGACGCGGGTGCCGGTGAAGAGAGCGTAGAAGGTAGCGAGTGAAGCATCTTCAGCTCCAATGGCGGATACCTTGAGTCGATCCAGAGACCTCGACAAGCTCCTTCTCCGCCCTGGCAATCTTGTCGGTCCCAGGTTCGAACCTGGCGCCGAGGTACTGTTGTTGTTACTGTTCCTATTCCAATTCCTATTCCTATTCACATTACTATCTCTCTATAGGGTTTGGTTTTTGTTCCCTTATGTTTTTTCTGTTGCAGTTGCGAGATGACCTTCAGGCCTTCGCCAAAGTGTTGGTGGTAGGGGCAGGTGGTTTGGGTTGCGAATTGTTGAAGGATTTAGCCCTCACTGGTTTCCGAAACCTTGAGGTCATTGATATGGATCGCATAGAGGTTACTAATCTCAACCGCCAATTCTTGTTCAGGTTAACTTCACGCCTTTCTTTTAAATCCTCATTTTTCACTGGTCTAATAATCCCATTAGTTTTGGTTTGGTATTTCATTTCTGCAGTTTCTTTTGTTCACTTGCTTTGCTTGTAGACTTGAAGATGTTGGCAAACCCAAAGCCGAGGTAGCTGCCAAGCGGGTCATGGAGAGAATCAGTGGCGTGCAAATTGTGCCGCATTTTTGCAGGATTGAGGACAAGGAAATTGAATTTTACAACGATTTTAGCATTATTGCCCTTGGTCTTGATTCTGTTGAGGCACGCAGCTATATCAATACTGTTGCCTGTAGTTTTCTAGGTGTGTTTTGTTTCCTGTACCTTTCACTTAAACTGCTTGGGATTTTTGAATTATAGTCGCAGTCGTGCTTTTGTACTTTTCCTTAATATTACTGGAAATCATGGACAAATAACCACCATTGTGGTTGCATTGTAGTGACAGACACCCAATAAACCTTGATTTTGTGGCAAAGAACGTGGTCATGGACCATCTTTTAAAACTTTGGATTTATATACATATATATTTATATATCCTCCTTCTCTTTTTTATTATTGAATTGTTTTCAAGCATTGGTTTTTCATTTTTCACTCTGACATCAGGTATAAGGTTATCCACAGCACTCTGACCTCAAGTATAAGGTTTTCAGTTTGCTTATTCTAATTTTCAGTTTCTTTTCTTTTTGCTGATAATGCTAGAGTACGATTCTGATGATAATCCACGAGAAGAGACTATCAAACCTATGGTGGATGGTGGGACTGAAGGTTTCAAGGGCCATGCTAGGGTTATCTTGCCTGGGATCACACCTTGCTTCGAGTGTACAATCTGGCTTTTTCCACCTCAAGTAAAGTTTCCTTTGTGCACCCTGGCGGAAACCCCTAGGACTGCTGCCCACTGTATTGAATATGCTCACTTGATTAAGTGGGATGAGGTAAATCATTGTTCACTCTTTCTCTTACTTTTCAATGTCCATTATTTCATCCAGAATTTAATGTATAGGTTCATGGTGGAGTGGCTTTTGATCCAGATAACCCTGAGCATATGAAATGGGTTTATGACGAGGTAACCACTATTTCTTAGTCAGTTTCTTGACAGATTAATGTGCATTTTTGGCCCATTAATCAGTAGAACTATAATTATTTACGTTTTACAGGCTGTAAAGAGGGCTGAACTTTTTGGCATTCCTGGAGTTACTTATTCTTTTACACAGGTATGTGGATGGTTAAGTTTGATAGTTAATCCATAGAAAATTCTGAGTTTTTGTGTGGTGTGTATAGTTTTGTACTTTGGTTTTCTCTGAATGATAAATTCCTATGAATTGTTTGATGTTTATCTTGTTTATTGTGTTTTCCCTGGTGATACCGGCCATATTCTTCATTTATCCATTTTCACTAAGAATTAATTATTTTAACAGGGTGTTGTGAAGAACATCATTCCAGCTATTGCTTCAACAAATGCTATTATATCAGCTGCATGTGCACTAGAAACATTAAAGATTGCAACAGAGTGCAGCAAAACTTTGTCGAATTATTTAACGTATGGCCGTTTTCTTATCAATGTTTGCCTTCTGGCCGTAAATATTATTGATTGGCTAATACCTCTGTAGGTATAATGGATCACAAGGCCTCCATACCGAAGTGGCAGAATTTGAAAGGGACAAGGATTGTCTTGTGTGTGGTCCTGGTATACGTATTGAACTGGACACTTCAATCACATTGCAAAAGGTTATTTTTCAATTATCAAATCCTCAAGTTTTTTATATAGACACATATGTCTGAGTTAAGATCCGTTTGCATCATTGTAAGTCTTTTAGACTTATACCCAATCCCAACCATTAATATCAAATCTGATGGTTCAAATCAATTTAAGTTAGTTAGGGAAAAGAGTTTTAAGGAAATTGAAATTGATGCAATACGAAAGAGACTACCACGTGACTTACACCTGGTGTAAACAGATCTTAACCCTGTATATTTGTGTGTGTGTGTGTGTATGTATTTATATATTTCAGAGTGACTCTTCTGAAACATTTGCTAACGTGAGAATGATTGTACCACCAAACTTTAGACTTACACCTGGTGTAACACTACCACCATGATCGTTGCTATCACCACCATCATGACTATCATCGTTGCTTCTGCTACGACAACATTGATAGTGACATCGCTCATGGTGATGGGAGCAACAAATGTCACCGTAGTAGTGGTGATGATAGTGATGGTGGCAAGGGGTAATGTTTATGGTCGTGAATCTTTAGAGATTTTATGGCAGCAAGATGTTTGAATTTGTATTTTTAAGTATTTTAATCTTCACCGCCTACTATATTTAATCTTTATCCGATATTTGTGATTAGTTCTTCTCAGTAGAGCCAGTTCTTGTGTGTGTGTGTGTGTACATATTTACTGTTTATCTATGCAGCGAATGTCAATTCCTTCTGTTGTAGTTGTTACCTCATCATAATTTAAAGCCAAATCTAGAATGTTTCAGTGTTAGTTTATTTTCAACCCCTGTTCACATCTTCCTTTCCCTTTATTTTTTTCCTTATTGATGTCTGTAGAAGAAATTGTTAGAATGTTGAACATTTAGAAGGATTTAGAAAGCATTAATCTTTGGAAAGTCCGTCCTTTTACTGGCAAGACCGGCCTTGTTTATTTCATGGAATACTCCTTCATTATGAAAGGTGAAATAATGTTTTTGCAATCTATTAAATGTTCTTGACTCCAAATCAGTGAAATTAGTACAATAAACAGCTACTGTACTCATGATGTATATGTATTTTTCAACAAGTGAACTGCTTAGTTATTTCTGTTATTAAGCAACTCATATCTTAATGAAACTTTAGCATATTCCTTTCTGTCGCGTTTTCTAATCAAATTGTGGTTAACAGTTCATGGATCTTTTGGAAGAACATCCTAAGTTGAGGTTATCAAAAGCTAGTATTACACATCGAGGAAAGAATCTGTACATGCAAGCTCCCCCTGTATTGGAAGAAATGACTCGATCAAACCTGAGTCTATCTCTTTTTAACCTCATGGGTAAACTGCCCAAGGATGTCGTGCATGTGAATGGTATGACAATCAAGAACGACCAAAAGTTCTCTTGTTTGAGAAAATTACGTGTTGTTTTCAAGGGAGTCGATGGGGTTACGGATATGGATACAGCTGGAGGAGCATAACCTACGCCATCGTAAAATGTGTTGGTGCTTGGAGTTTTTAGGCTCTATTAGGATAATTAATGTTAGATATCTCAGATTGTTTCCAACATTGAACAGGTACGATTTTACAGTTTCTACCCTGTCAGTTTTTCATAGATAAGCAGTCAATAACACTTGATGCAGGGGATTCCACAGGGTGACGAATTTTGCAATTCCATTTTATCTTATGCACAGTTAGACTATATATGATGAAATTAAGTTGCTTTAATGTTTCCAAGTGCCCGTATTTCATCTCTGAAATTCTGAAGTTGGTCTTAAAATATCTTGATGGAGATGAACTGTAGATTTATTTTGTGGTAGAGAAATGTCCTCACAAGTATAATTTGGCAACAAATGGTTGAGAGTTTTGAAGATTCTGGTATCTAGTTATTATTAATATTTACTAAAGTGAAGGTAAGGTGCCAATTTTGGATTGAATTTAGAATTGTTCAGCTTACGGACGGGAGAAATGTGTAAATAGAAACCATTAAACTAATAGCTTTGTACATTAGGGGGAATATCTTCCCGGCAGGCTAAAATTCAGGGTATCTTCACAGATCTCTTGTTTGTTTTGTGTTTGAAAATATTCACTACCAAGTCATACATTACAACTAACAGTAAAAGTGGCAACTTCCATTGTTTGAGTTTTTGAGAAGTAAATATAATACTTGGAATGATTTATCTTTCTTTGGAGTGTTTGGTTATTTGTTTTTCAATGGCTAATGATTACATGTCAATAGTTTTAGTGTCAGATTATTTAGCTAGAAATTCATTACCAGGTTGTGATTGCAGATTCCGTGCAAGACATTGAAGTCAACAGTCGAATATATAATTTTTGAAGAACAGTGCAAGCTACACTTTATATTATTGGTTAAAATTTATTGAATATCACAAAACCACGAGTGAAACTTATTTAATAAGATTATAGATCCACTAAATTGTGATTTGCAATAAATTTCAGTAGTTGAAAAGTATTCGACTGTCTGAAGGTGTATTATTAGCACACTTTTCAACGTATGAATATTAACATGGAGTATAGTATTATGTATAATTTTATGAAGTGTCTGTATCAATATATAAAAAAAATGAGTAGAAGATCTTGTCATCTGTTGGTAAGAATAGGACGAAAAGGATAGCGACCATACATAACTCAAGTGTATAGAATAAATCTACCGAAGGTATTATTATACTGATAAAAAAACGCTCACACACACACACACATATATATATATATATATATATATATATATATATATATATATATATATATATATATATATATATATATATATAAATTATGCAATTTTGTCAGATATCTATTTATATCAAATGAGTAGTATGATCTTAATAAATTTAAAAGAAATATATATTAATTTTTATATAATTATTCAATCATATCTCCACCTAAAAGTTAACCAGAGTATAGGTGTATAGGTATAGAAGAAAAGTTTACAAGCTAAAAAATAATTATTGTATGAACTAAAACAAACGTCTATGGCTTGGTTTGAGAAATTCTGTGAAGAATTTTGAAAATAAGCAAAGTAATTCAAATCACACTTTATTTATATAAAATGCAAAGAAGGGAAGGTAAATAGTCTTAACGGTATATGTTGGTAATATGATTTTATCTTGAGTGATCCTTGCGAAATAAAAGTTAATATTTAATTACTGTATTTGAGAAGGACTTTGGAGAAGTTAAATATTTTTCGAGATTGAAGTAACAATATCAAGACAAGAGATTATTTCTCACAACAAAAATAAGTATTAGACATTTTAATTGAAGTTGTTATCTTAACTCTAGCATGTTACCTTCAATTTTTCTATTCATTTCATTAATTTGTATTTTTTATTTATTTTAATCATCAAAATGTTTTATTTATTTTATTACAATTAAAATGATTTTATATAAAATAAGTTAGTTTTACTAATTTTATATTTTTATCTATACTTTATACATAAAAACTAAAATAAAATTTATTAATCAAAATAATTTTCATTTTAAATAAAAAAATGTCGTCATAGAAAAGTTGTCATGTCATTAATACCAAATCAAGAAAAAGTTTGTTTAAGATTTTAAAAAAACTATTCTGAGACGAAATAGTTTAGTGGTTAATGTTTCATAAATAAAGAAGAAGAAAAAAACAGAAATCAATTGCATTTGTTTACAGTGAGAAAAATTACCTATTAAAAATAGGTAATTATTATTTTAAAAAGAAAGTACTTTAATAACTTTTTATTATAATTTGGTTATTTTTACCATTTTTAGCGTCTAATTATTTTAATAAAAAGCCTGTTTAACAAAATTATAAAGGCCAATAAAATTAATTAAACTTAAATACAATACCACAACTATAATTACTATTGCTTTGATTTGTGAATCCTTCAGAACTTCTACGATTGCGACGCCAGCAAAGTATAAACTACGAATAGGCGAAAAAGAAAAAGAAAACAGAGAAACACTATAGCTGTTACGTAAACAACACTCACATGGACCAAAGAATAATGCTTCTTCTTCCACATAATCAGGAACCACATTTTCTTCGGTCGAGGGTAAAGAAAATAATTCACATTATTCAAGTGAGTTGCCTCTACCTTTCCGAAACCAGATTCAGAGGAAAAAAAGAAAACTGTCAAAAATTAAAAGACAGTTAGGGTAATGAACTGAATAAACTATAATGACGATGAAGATTATTCATTGAAACTTGAAGATAAATCGTGATTGGAAGAGAGTTAAAAGGGGGTTTGGTGAAGTGCAAGTGTGTGAAGAAATTGACGAGCGAGTGTGACGCTTTATATAATTGATTAATGATAGGAGGCATTATCGTTGTTGTTAAGAAGAAAAAGGTATTTGGGTGGAAATGCAAGTTGTGAAAGATGAAGATCTAGTGACAGTAACATGCAGGGTGTGTCTCGGTGGTTTAATCTTGACCAAGAGCAGCAACCGCTAGAAAGAAGATAGAAAATGGATAAGAAGGATTTTGGGACAAGAATTGATTGTTTACTGAGCCATGAATGTTTGGTTTTTGGGATATGGTATGGCATGAGAGTGGACCATTCTCAACCATTGGTGTATCTTTGGGATCATGAATCTGAATCTCATGGATTCAACAGTTGTTTCCTGCTGTTCCTCATCCCAACTGGATAATATCACAACACACTTCCATCATTCTAGTGGGCTGCTTTTGTGGGCCTCAGACAGATTGGCCAACTCTCCCCCATGGCCCACCAACCCACATGCCCATCCCTTCTTCCATTCCATCCCCCTCTCTATCTATTAAACCCTTCCCAACACACACACACATCAAACTTTCTTGATACTAAATTCTTTTCATTCTTATGGAGGTTGCTCTGGAACTAGAAGATGACCTCTTTTTTGCAGACTTGAGCAAGCAGATTTCTCTTCTCATTATGGATGAAGAAGATGAACACCCTCTTGCTTCCTCTCCTCAAGAACACCACTTTCAGGTTTTTTTCACTTTAATCTTGGATAAATTTATCTCCTTTCATGCTCGTTTATCGAGAAAAACCCCACAAAATCTTAAATTTTGTTCTTTTATTTCAGACTTATTATTCTTCTGGGTCATTCTATCCCCCTCCACAATCTGGTATTCTGTATGAGCATGATTTGAGAAGACAGAGCAAAGGGACAGGGGTGTTTATCCCTCAATCCACACAACCTAGAAGGAAGCACAGAAAAGGAAGATCAAGCTCAAACGCAAAACATAAAAAGCAGACACCAGATATGGCTGCTCAAGTTGTTCCTATAAAAAAAACACTGTCAAATCCGAAAATGGTTGAGGATATGTATATGTCTTCCCAGAAAACTGCATAAGTTGAATTAATTCTTTAGTCTTTAGGCAATAATTGTATGGTTGTGTAGTTTGAAGAAACCATGTGCAGGTCAATATATGTGTTGACAGTGATGCCAGTAGAAGAATTGTATATACAGCGGAGATTGCAGAATCTTCCTTATGAATTAGTTTTTGCGGGGTTAGTTGAAGTTTGAAGTGAAGTTCTAAAAGTAGGTACAAGAAGAGAGTGTTATAATATGAATATTTGGCAGTTTAGCCAAAGGTGTTGTAACCTTCACGGTGTGCACAAGCATGATTTGTTGCTATGATGTTATCTAGTTTGATGAATCTATCCTTTTTATTTTACCATTTCTGTCCAATTTTCATTTTGTTTAACTGTGTCTATGAGTCACTACTTGTTATGTAGAACCGAGGTGTGTCTGCTAACATGGCAATGATTCAAAAAAAAAAAAAAACATAGAACCAAACGTTAGTTTTGCTCATGACAGATATTTTCTGTTTCTTTGTAACGATAGAGCAACAGTACTAATTTTCAACAAAAGTTCAATAAAATGATTTTTGCAAAGGTTTTCAAACCACCAATGTCTGTAAGGCAACTGGCTGGTGCAAAATATATATATATATATATATATATATATATATATATATATATAATTGTGTAACTTTTATTAAAAATTATATCCTCATGAATTTTGTAAAATAATTTTGTTGATTAATTTAATCATTTCTATATCATTTCACAATTATTTGTTTCAAATTTTATTAATACTTAAGACATTTAAATTATTTGTATTCTAATATAATTTAATCTACATGGATCACATCAATTTAAATCCATGTAAATAATGTATTAAGTTTAAATATTTACTTGAAAAAAGCTTCTACTTTAATGATAAGTTTTAAAAAAATTAATTACTCTAAGAAGTTTATCATTCCATAATTTTATTTAAAACTTAATTTTTATCAATTCAACCTTGATTTATAAAATACATATCGTCTAGGCTATGTGTAGTAAATTTTATAAAAAATAACAATAATATAATTAAAAATATGAAATTATGTATGTTTTAATATACGTTCAAGAAAAATAAGGTTTTGTCTTTATTTAGGTTTAATTATCATTTTGGTCCCCTAATTTGTTGAGTTGGTTCATTTTGGTCCCTTATTATGTTTTGGTTCTGGTCCTCTAATTCTTTAAAAGGTTCAATTTGATCCCTGCCGTTAAGTCAACTTTAATACCGTACATGCCACATGTCATTTTGTGGAATTTTAATTTTTTAAAAAAATATTAAACTGTCACGTGTCACCTTATGATTGTGACACGTGTCAATTTGAGATTTTTTTATTTAAAAAATGTACTGCCACGTGGCAGGTCACGATTGTGCCACGTGTCAAGCTAACATTCGTTATTTTCAATTTAGTCTCTCTATTTACAATTTTGATTCAATTTAGTCCTCCAATTTTTTAAAATGATTCAATTTTGTTCTTTCCAATTTGAGACCAAATTAATAATTAAGCTTAATTACAATTTATATATTCATGTTAAAATAATTTTTTACCATTTATACATCAAATCACTCCCTAAATACTCATGTTATTTAATTTCTTACATTTTTCACTTGTAATTTTTTACACTTGAAATTTTCTATACATGTAAAAAAATAATAATTTGAATAGTTAGATGGAGTAATTTAATCTATAAATATAATAAAAATTATTTTAATATGTATCTATAAGTTGTAATTAGCTTAATTACTAATTTGGTATCAAATTAAAGAGGACAAAATTTAATCATTTTAAAAAATTAGGGGACTAAATTGATCAAAATTATAAATATAGGGATTAAATTGAAAACAACCAATGTTAGCTTGACACGTGGCACAATCGTGACCTGCCACGTGGCAGTGCATTTTTTAAATAAAAAAATATCAAATTGACACGTGTCACAACAATAAGGTGACATGTGGCAGTTTAATTTTTTAATTTTTTTTAAATGAAAAAAAAGTGAAAATTTACAAAATGACACGTGGCACGTACGAAGACGGCGTTAAAGTTGACTTAATGGCAGGGACCAAATTGAACATTTTAAAGAATTAGAGGACCAAATTGAACCAAAAAATAATAAAAGGACCAAAATGAACCAACCCAATAAATTAGGGAACCAAAATGATTTCCAAATTATATAATATATATATATATATATATATATATATATATATATAATAATAATAATAATAATAATAATAATGATATTCCTATACAAAACTTAATTGGTATCGGGTGATTAATATAAAACATCAATTATGGAAAAAATTATATAAATATTATTTACATATACATTGTAAATATTATTGTTATTTTGGTAAATTTAAAAATATTAAAATTATTTATTTAAATTATTTTAAGAGGAGCATGATTGAGAGGAGTTACTAAATAATAAAAAAAAAAAACTCAATTTAATCCAATTAATTTGATTAGGTAATTTGATGAAAGTAAGACTCTCTGCATCCTAATCAAACAATGTATAAATATATGACTAAGATATATGAACGACTTGAAAGCATTAAAAAACTACATTAATGTGAAACTTAAACTTATGTTTGGATTTTTAAGCATTTTTTTTGTGTAAGTTCCTTTACATTAACACTTTTTCTTTAAGTGAAAATATTTTAAATCATGAGTACTCCTATTTATATTCTCAAGGAGAAATAACTAAAACATGAGCTTAATTCATACATAAGAAATTAATACCTTTTTCAAATCAAAAATTTTAAGAGATGAACTTATGAGTCTTTATTATTATATGGTGTTCAACTTTTTTACATATACTCAATATAAAATTTAGATTTATAATTATATATATTTTAACACAGAATATATTCAACCATGTTGGAGTGTAGAGGAAGGTGTAAGTTGTACATAAATTTGCCGACCTTTGATTCAAGAGTTTGGTAGAAAATTAAATGTGTAAACATTAATACTATTAATTTCATTTTATAGGAAGTGTTTTATTAAGTCACATGGCAAGACTTATTCATTTGATTTTATTTTCTCCAAGTAATATGTAGTTGATAATACGTTGAACGTACCATTATATGTATTTTGTAATGTTACACAAAATTATCATTTTTATGGAACTCGTTTTCATGAATTGAGCCATTATGTTGATTATTTCACATTCTTATTTCCTTTCCGTGATTTTGTGACTAATATTTATACGTTCTTTTGTCATGTCTCTTTTCTAACATTGATATTAATTTAATAAATAAATAGGAATCGGTCGACAAAGGTTAAATTACTGCATTCCTTGATAATTAAAAAAAAAAAAAAACTGTTGTGAAATATTTGAGAAGAACTATTGTCCAATTTATAGAAGAACATCAATATTAATCAAACGTTTAAACACTGGCGGATCTTCTCATGCACTGGGGTGTCGTGATCCCTGAATTTTTGAAATTTTTTTAATTTATATATTAGAAACTTTTAAAGTTTTTAAAAAAAATTAAATTATATATAATGTATATTTGAAATTAATAAAATTTAAATTAGGTCTTTTTATTTTTTATAAAACATAACATTTAATGGTAATAAACAATAAAACATAAAATTAAATATAATAAAAAATAAAACTTTTGAAAAGATGTCTCAAAACATCTATTCAAAAACGGGTATCAATCTGACACATCTGAACGAAATTGGGTACCATCTGACTAATTAAACATATATTGTACTTATCTTCCACTTTCATATGTTTATTTTAATTTCTGACAAAAAAATAAAAGTTGAATATCTACTTGTTTAATAGTTAATATTTTTATTATTATTTTTATTTCATGAACATTTATATATTATTTTTATGAATATAAAAGAAAAAACTATGTATTATGTGTTTTTTCATAACTAGTTTTTAAGTGTGATTGACTTATCATAGATTTTTATTTTAAAAGTTAAGTTTATGAATTTTTTATTAGATTATGATAAATTATTTTTTAATCTTATTTTTAAAAAAGTACATTAATGAAGAATAAAAAATAGATTCACTTTTTAAAAGTGATAAAAAATAAGCTACTTGTGAAGGTGAATTTATTGTCGATAATATGATTATTTATATAATTCAATTATTGATGAGTTCAATAATTTGAAAGAAGGAAGGATAATCTTCTATATATGTATTATGTGTTTTTTCATAACTGAATTTGTATTGTAACTGAATTGTGATAAATTTTTCTTTTAAAAACTATATTTCTGAATTTTTTATTAGATTTTCATAAATTATTTTTTAATCTTAAACAATTTAAAAAATAAAATAAGTATATTGACGAATAATAAAAAATAGATTCATTATTTAAAAGTGACAGAAGAGAAGTTACATGTGAAAATTGCTGACAATATTTACATTATTCAATTATTGATGAGTTAAAAGATAGGAAAGAACGAAGGAAAATCCTCTAAATATGTATTATGTGTTTTTTCATAATCGATTTTTAATTGTGAGTGAATTATCATAGTTTTTTATTTCAAAATAAGTCTCTGAAATTTTTATTAGATTATGATAAGTTATTTTTTAATCTTAAATTATTTAAAGAAAGTATATTGATGAAGAATAAAGAATAAGTTCATTTTTTTAAGTGATAAATTAAACTATTTATCATAATAATTTTTGTTAGATTATGATAAATTATTTTTTAATCTTAGATTATTTAAAAAACAGTATATTGATGAAGAATAAAGTTATTTTTTTAAGTGATAAAAGGGAAGCTACCTGTTAAAATGAATTTATTGCAAAAAATATGGTTATTTTTATGATTAAATTATTGATGAGTTCAAGAGTATGAAAGAACTAAGGACAATCATGTAGAAATGTTTCATTTCTGTTTGTAGTTTTAGATATACTAAATTGTGTACTAATATTTAAGGTTAAATATATTTTTAGTCTCTTAATTTTCACTGAAAATTAAAATCAGTTCCTTTTCGAAACTTAAGTCCAATTTAGTTCCCCAACTTTAGAATTGCATGAATTTAGTCATTTTAATTAAATTTTATTAACTTTATTTAACGTTTCAAACTCATATCAAGATAGAATAGGAGTTGTTTACACAGTTTGACACATCTTCATTACAACATTAGCTAAGAAATCATTATGAAACACCTTTCAAACGTCAAATAAACTTAAACATATTTGATTAAAAGAGTTCTAAAGTTAACAAACTAAATTGGACCAAAATTTCAAAGAGAGACTAATTTTAATTTTTACTAAAATTTAAAATTTAAAAAACAAAAAGATATTTAATTCTATTATTTATTATATCAGTGATAATAACTAAATATATAAATTTTGAATATATTAAAATCATCATTTGTGTGACAAAGAGTGTGTACAGATTGAAAAAGAAGTTCTTGCAAAAGTATTTCCATATGAATAAATAGAATATGTGTTTAGGAAAAAAATGTAATTATGGTTTGATTAATTGCCTTGAGTGAGACCACCTGCCATAAACAATAATGAGTTCATTTTAAAGAATTAAATAGTGAAAATTTAATAAAAAATTTAGTGTAAGTTTTCAAAATAACAGTTTTCACCGATGAAAACGAAGATTATAGTTGGAGAAATGCATATAATGTCATTCAAGCTTATGACTATAAAAATAACATGCAACCTGTGATGTTTCCTGATTAGAACACTTTAAAGACATATGCTAATACATTTAATAACTTTAATTATAATTTAACTATTAAGTTTCGATAACTTTCTTTTCTTTTACAATTTTAAGTGTTGTTTTTAAAATGGTTTTTAATTTTTATATTTTTTCATTTTTAATGTTCTAAAACCATTTAAAAAAACCTATCTCATATTATAAAAAAAATTATCAAAATTTAAAATTTAATAACGATATATAAAAGTAATAACGCTCATTGTTTAACATACATATGGTTCTAAACTTTGGTGATGATATCAATCGGACATGCTTCTAAACTTCACCGCTTGCGGAGTGATAGCAGTGCCGATAAATGACACCTCACCTGCCACCTATTTCTTCCTTTCAGACATTACTCATCCCTACCAAATACACGTCGCCTCCTCACAACAACACGTAAATTCATTCTACCTATTTCAAAACCAACTATATAAAACTCATTGTTCAATACACATATACTTCAACCCCACCAATTTTCCTTCAATAATTCTTTCCAATTCACCAAAAATGGACACATCCAAGTTCCCACCTCAGACCCAGAAAACTCAGCCCGGAAAAGAACATGTAATGAATCCACTTCCACAAACCATACACGCAGACTACAACCCCGCCAATAAACTTAAGGTACAGGCACCATAATTTATCAAACATGTTATATATGTTTTAGTTTCTCATAGTGTAAACATATACAGGGAAAGGTGGCGCTGGTGACAGGAGGTGACTCGGGAATTGGCAGAGCGGTTTGTGTGTGTTTCGCGAAAGAGGGTGCAACTGTGGCTTTCACATACGTAAAGGGGCATGAGGACAGGGATAAAGATGACACTCTGAAGATGCTGCTAGAAGCTAAAACAGGTGGTGCAGATGATCCATTGGCAATAGCGGCGGATATTGGCTTTGATGAGAATTGCAAGCAGGTGGTGGAGCTAGTGGTCAAGGAATATGGACGCATTGATGTTCTAGTCAACAATGCAGCCGAGCAGCATTTAACAAACTCTGTAGAGGAAATCACACAGCAGCAGATCGAAAGAGTCTTCGCCACCAATATCTTTTCACACTTCTTTTTGGTCAAGTACTACACAAAGAAACACAACTTTTGACCCCATCATATATATATATATATATGCTGAGTCTAGTTAATGAGTGCGTGTGTGTGTGTTTTTTTGTATAGACATGCTCTGAAGCACATGAAGGAAGGGAGTTCCATCATCAACTCTACTTCGGTTAACGCGTACAATGGGAATCCAGAAGCGTTGGACTACACTGCTACCAAGGGAGCCATTGTTGCCTTCACGAGAGGTCTTTCTCAGCAGGTGACGAACAGGGGAATCAGGGTTAATGCTGTTGCACCTGGCCCAGTTTGGACGCCGATACAACCTGCTACAAAGTCTGGTGAATTGGTTCAGAAGTTGGGGTGTGAGTTGCCAATGAAGCGTGCGGCTCAGCCTAGTGAGATTGCACCGTGTTATCTGTTCTTGGCCACTCATCAGGACTCTTCCTACTTTACTGGTCAAGTTCTCCATCCAAATGGTGCGTCACTTACCCTCTTTATCCCTTTTACTGTAACCACTGTGTTGTTCATAGTTTGCTTACACATTCTCTGGTTTCTTGCAGGTGGAGAGATCGTCAATGCTTAATGTAGCAGCTTTTGTGCCTTCATCTATTTACTATTCAACTGGTGTTTCTGTGTTACACAGAAACAGAAACACTGTTATGTTTGGATGTAGTAGCATTTGCCTTCATATATGAACAAATAAGGGTGCTGATACTTTCACCCCACAAAAATAAAATTAATTTAAAATCATAATATATATTATTATTAGAATGAATTTTCAATAAGACAAAAAAAAAAAACAAAAAACAAAACTTTACGTCAATTATTTGTGCTCCTTTCGGTTAGTTCTGTGTATTAAAAAATATCACAATTCTATATCATATTATATTTATTTAAAGAAAATTAAATCTATGCGCAGTAGAAATAAAATATCTGATAATTTATTATATATAATAGTAATAGTTTTATAGTTTTATATATACAAATAAAACCCGCTATCATATTCCAGGAAAAAAATATTTATTAATAATTTTTTTATATACAGAATGGAAAATAATATGACAGATTTTAAATTACTTATTCAAAGAAGAAAGTGAGAATCACATTCTTACTTTATAAAATGAGATTTAAATATTAAATTTGAATATCACGTCAAACGATCCGTCTAGAATTAGAATAGTCGCGATAAACAGACAAACATCTCCATTGAATACATAAACTTATATTTTTACAGAAGTGGTCATACATACGTATATTCCATTTTTCATTTTCTTACATATATATTCCATTTTTCATTTTTTACAAGATTATCGGTCATACAATATATATTCCTTTTTTTTACGAGATTTATCTCTCTCTCACACACACACACATATATATATATATATATATATATATATATATATATATATATATATATATTTTACACCTCCACAATAAAACTATATTTTTATTTTAAATATAAAATAATTAAATGAAAAAGTAAAAATATTAGTTTTTTATTAGATGATAAATATGATTAGAAAAATTAAGAGGTATATATTTTCTTTACTATAATATCCATCCAGCACTATTTTAATAATATTTTTGTTTTAAAATATAAATAAACTAGAATAAATCAACTAAAAGGATAAAACAAGTATTACTATTTTTTTATTAGGATAGGAAAATTGCTACTAATACGTGACAAACCTCGAGCAGCTTCTACTACTAACACGAGGAAACCTCGAGCAACTTCTCTTCTACTTTATATAAAATAATTAAATATATATTTTTAAAATTATTTTTAAAAATTGTATTTCGTCCATTTTTTTTTATTAAAGTCATGCATCATCTCAGTAAATAAAACAACATTACTTTCACAAAATATAATTAGACTATATAGATATTTATCCTAATAGTAACTAAAGAAAGTGAACATCATTTATTCATTCAGTGTTCTTATTCTTTCACGTTTTAGTCTTTGACTTCTCAAAATTTCTTAATTTTGTTTAAAATTCTAATGATGATATCCTTAGCTTTATTTCTACCCTTACTAGTCTTATAATTTAAGTGAGAGTATGTATCACATTAAGTGAAAATAAAATAGGAAAAAAAAAGTTAAGATAATAAAGAAGACTCCAAAAAAAAATAATTATTACCTTTAGAATTTTTATTAAAACGTTTTCTGAATAGTCTTCTGTCAAAAAAATTATAAATTTACAATGTCATTGAATGTCTCATCATTAGTTATCATCCATTGAGCAATTCTTATACTCTCACATATGCGGTCTTATTATTTTGTTAAATTTCATCTTATTATTAATAAATGGTTCAATTTATTCTTATTGAAACGATTCAATTTACTCGTGATGTCTATATTGACTTCAACCAGTGATTTTAACTAGCATTGATTGCTTTAAACTGTTGATAATCAATGGCCACTCCTTTTAGTGGTATTGAAATCAACGGAGACTAACAAAGTTAAGTCACTTTACACGTACAAAATTGCAATGATTTTAAAAATCAAGGGACCAAGTGGATCCATTTTTTCATAAATGGATAAAATTCAACAAAACAATTAAACAAAAAGAAGGTAATTAAGCGTAATAACAATTAATAATAGAAAGAAATAGAAAATTGAAAAGTATTTTATGAAATGTGAAATTAGAAAAAAAGATGAGAGAAGAATTAAATGTAATTGGATAGAGAGAAGGTGGGAGGGAAGTGAGGTGACCCACCTAAAGTAAAGTTGCGGCCTTGATTTGGCGGTGGGACAGCTGTTAGAACAAAGCATAGCGAAGAAAATAAAAAAATGTGGTTCTCATTTTTCAACCGTCACCACTTAACCCTTCATCAATCTCATCTCATTTCTTTTCCATCCCATGAAAATGACGAGGACGATGAGAAGGAGCATGCCATGCGGCGTTAGGGTTGGTAATACTCATTCTTATTCTCACCTCATTCCATTCGCAATTTTTATCCCATTTCGATGAAAACTATGCTCCCTCACTTCTCACTACACAAATCCACTCTATAAATCACAATCTATCGATCCCATCTCAATTCATGGCTCCAAACCCAATGAAGATGAACACCAAGCAATCTGCGAATTCGAGTACGACCAGCATAGCAGCATCCGCAGCGGCTTCGTCCCAGGAGATTCTCGTCCGCGAAACGCTGCGTATCAGCGCCAATTTGGCCTCCGCCCCTCTCCTCCAAACGCCCTCCTCCCTCACCATGATCTGCTGCGAGGAAATCGATGGCCGTCGATGGAAGTACGTCGCCGAGACCGATGCCTCCGGTCATTTCAAGAAGAATTCCTTTCGCCCTCTCTCCCTGCAGACTCCCCAGGCCCCTCTCGACGTATTTTCTCTTCTCTTTTTTCTTTCTCTCTCTCATAAACCCTCATTCCTCGATTCATTCTCTCACCATCACGATGCAGGAAGTTCTCGCTTTCGTTAGATCCTATGTTGTTCCCGAGGGTTTCCCCGACAGCGTTACTCCCTCCTACGTCCCCTACATGACATGGAGGGCTCTTAAGGTATTACTATTCCCGTCTTCCTCTACCAATGCACAATCGTTCGATGCTTTCCTAATTTCTAACCCTTTTTTCCTTGCAGCACTTTTTTGGTGGAGCAATGGGCGTTTTCACCACTCAGACCCTCTTGAGTTCAGTTGGTGTTTCCAGAAACAGGGCTACTCCTGGGGCTGTCGCCATCAACTGGATTCTCAAGGTAACAATTACCATAGCAATCATTCTCAGCTTCACTCGCTATTGTTTGGCTGAATGTGAACATAAATAAATAATGCACGTAGGACGGTGCTGGTCGTGTGGGGAAGATGCTGTTTGCTCGCCAAGGAAAGAAATTTGATTATGACCTCAAACAGGTAATTAATCATTAGCTTCCTTGCTTCTTCTGCTCAACCTCATCATATAAATTGGACCTACCCGAATTCCCACGATCTGCTGTCTGAAATATTGTGTTACAGCTGCGGTTTGCAGGTGATCTTCTGATGGAGTTGGGTGCTGGAGTTGAACTGGCAACTTCTGTTGTGCCGCATCTGTTTCTACCTTTGGCTTGTGCTGCGAATGTAGTAAAGGTTTGTCGACTTCTTTGCGATCAGTGTTTCGCTTGTATGTGAGCTCTGCAGGCTTATTTGTTCGTTTCTGCTCTCAGAATGTTGCTGCTGTAACATCAACATCAACTCGGACGCCGATTTACAAAGCCTTTGCCAAAGGTGAAAACATAGGGGATGTCACTGCTAAAGGAGAATGTGTTGGCAATATTGCGGACCTGGTATGTTTCTGAACTTTCAGTAATTCTAATGTTGGCATACTTTTGTTGCAACATTGTTTGCAACAGTTTTTGCACACTTGGTTCACCTGGTACTCGGGTTCGTCCTTTTCTTTGCCATCTTATCAATCAACTTCGTTCTTGCATGGGTTCATGACCATTACATGTTTTGAAAATGATGACTTCTGAAGTGATTCCTTTGATTTGATATTTAATAGCATACAATATTTAATATTGCACGACATATTTACTTTTTGGCGGCAGTTGTGTTGAAGATCCTAGATCAATTAAAATATCACCAAATTATAATTATAAGCCAGTGTAAATCTCGTATTAAAATATGATTTTTGTAGGACTGAATTAAGTTTAAATTTAATTTCTTAAAGTCATATTAGAGACTGTTTACCTCTTTGAACTGTGTCATTATAATTGAAAAATCCAGGGTTGATGATGTTTGTGAGAAATTGTTTACCACTAGGAATCTATTTTTTCAATTTGCAGTTAGGAACTGGTTTGAGCATACTGATTGCCAAAAGGAATCCGTCGCTTGTCACCACATTTTCCCTCCTTTCATGTGGATATATCCTTAGCTCTTATAGAGAGGTTTGTCTTTTGTGTATGCTATGATGATGCCTATCTATCTGTACTTCCAATCTGGTGCTTGTGTGTATCTAATGTTTAATGCATTAATAGGTTAAATCTGTTGTTTTGCACACACTCAACAGTGCAAGATTCAGTGTGGCAGTAGAATCCTTCCTCAAGACAGGTATCATTGCATTGATGTATCTGTTTAAAATTATCAAACAGTCAATCCATGCTACTCTTATTGATCAGGCTGTTCTTTCTTTTATAGGAAATTTAATTTATATAATCACTAGATGCAATTCCACTTGAAGCCTTGTTCACATTTCAACTAAAATTAATCTATTTCAGGACGAGTTCCCACTTTGCAGGAGGGCAATATGAATGAGAACATATTCAGTTTTCCATGGAGAGATAGGCCTGTTGTCCTTGGTATATCAATAGGCTAAAAGATTTTTACCTGCAATCATTTTTGGGTGAAAAATTAAAACTGAACTCTTCTGTTTTAACCGTCTTTATAGGATCAAGAGTCAAGGAAGCATTCCAAGACCCTAGTGCATATATTGCCATAGAGCCCTTGTTTGATGTAAGCCTTTTTGAGAACTTGAGGTTTTCCATCTCTTTCTTAAATTACTGGTTGATTGATGTTGCTATGTAATATATGTAACTTATGTTCTCTTAAATTGGTAACAGAGGGAGAAATATATTGTTACGTATAATCCCTTGAAGCACAAGGTTTATGCTGTGCTCAAGGATCAGGCAAAGTCAGATGACATTCTGAAAGCAGCATTCCACGTGAGATATATGGCTTTCTTATAAATTTGACAGAACAGATTGGAAATTTTTAATTTGAAAAGTACTTGAGACTTAAATAACCTTGTTTTGTAGGCTCATGTGCTCTTCAGTTTGTTAAATTCAAATGAAAGTAAGGCCTCATCTTTGAAGGAAAATGGGGATCTTAACTCAAACATGACACACACAATTACTGATATTGAGGCTTGTATGGCTGATACTTGCAAGATTGTGACAAATTCTTATGGTCTTTTCAAGAATAAAGCTAAGGAGCAGGTAATGAAGCAAATGTATTTATCTGTTGGTTCTGCATCCTATATTGTTTTACTATAGTATTTTTTGGCATGGCTTTGAATGTTGTCTTTGACAAGTAATTGTTGGCTATTGTGGTGTTGAATTTTTGACACGTGGAATGCCTTATGTTTGTTGAATGCAATCCTTGTCAAATGATTTCATCCCTTTCTTGGAGATAGGGTAGGAAGAGGTTGCTAGTTTTAAACTCATGTTTCTGATTGAGTACTTGGCTTCTTGGATGATGCCCTGTGATGGGTAACCAAACCTTGAATATTCAGTTGTTTTAAGTAATTCTCAGGATAGAATAATTATTTTTTATATATATGTAAAGATATTAACATTTTAATGTAGTTTATTTCCATCTTCATGAGGGAGTATAATGCTGTATTTATACTGTAGTTATAACTCGAGATTTATAAATGTTGCAAGTCATTGCAAATGTCAAAATCATATAATTTCTTTCCTTGCAGGGTTGGACAATGTCAGAATCACTTCTAAATCCTGGTCGAGCTAGGTTGTATCCAGCTGATAATAGATGATATTCTCTTATTCTCTCTGCTGCTGGGTTGAGTGCCAAAGTTCTTGGGACTGCTTTCAATGTGAAATGGGTCTGGCAATTGAAGCTTAAAATAACCACCGTGCAACCAAAACATGCAATGCTTGTGGAATCGTAGCATCCTTGACCCTCTTAAAAGCCAAATGAACTTTTTGCGGATGTTCTGCGTGGATGACCTTTAACATGAATATAGTTATGGCAGTATTAGCATGACTGCATACGACCACGGAAAGTACCAATGCTCGTTTCTTTTAGTCGGTCGAAATATACAAATTTGTGACTCTGTTCTTTCTATTTTCTTAGATTTGTTCTTTATTCTTTTTGCAGCGGGCATGATTCTGTAGTATAAGTTTTCAATTTCAATTTTGCAGCTAAGTTCAAGAACTTGTTGCTCAGTACAATTTTCATGTTGCATTCTTTTAGTTTTATTTGTGCAAAATGTCTGATTAAGCTAGGTCCGAAGTATTTGTATCCTGTAAATTTTTTCCTCGAAGCAGGAAGCATAAGGAATCATAGTGTGTTTGGACTAGAGTTTATAAGCTTGATTTTAAAGGTAAAAACTTCGATGTTTGTATGAACTTCATGTGTTATTGATGTACCGAATCAAAGATTTGGTGTTTCTTATTTAATGAATACTATGTTTGAACCCAAACTAATTAATTTATCTTGATTAATCAAGTTTTTAAAAAATTTAAAACTAAATTAATAGAATTACTTTGGTTATCAGTTTTATTTTAATTCTAACAAACTTGATGACCCGGTCCTTAGTTTTTAAATTTATATTTATATGTATTTTAAATTTTAGTATTTTTTTTTTGTCTTTCTTGCTGATTCACTGATGCTAGTAACATTTTCAATACTCTGTAATATATTCTTACGAGCTTTATATTTTTAGATCGGTTGTGTTGAGTGATAATAGAATGTATTGTGTTGATTGACAATAGAATGTATTGAAAAGAGTAAGAAAGTATGTTGGAAATATTTATGTTTTCATTCATTTTGATTGCTACGGTTTTGTCGCGTTTTTAAATATAATACTTTTGCTCCGAGTGAATAAAGAAATAAAGATATTTGTATCTTGACAAGTACTGTAGCATATAAAAAAACATTAAATTCATTGTTCATTGTTCCAATTTGTATTATGATGATAATGTTTTGAGGTGACGACGTGAGTGAGGTGGTATTCCGCTCAATCATGCTCATCTTTTCATCCAATTAGAGCATGCATGATTTCTTTTCTTTTTTTTTCAAACTTTGTTTTGAAAGATTGAATTAATTAACTATTCCAAATAGATTTGGCATAGCAATATATTTTGAAATAATCTTACCTCGAAACAAATTTAGAGAGGTAAATTTCATAATAGATACAAAATAAGTATTTTTAATGAATATTCACATGTAATAAATATGATTTTTTTTTCATTTGTTAGTGGTTTTTTTTTTATTTCATTGATTTATGCTTTTTTTCCTTACAGTTATGAAATTAATTTTTAAATAACTTAATATTTTTAAACTAGCACATTCTAATGTGTTAGAATGTATTTTTTTAGAAAGATTAATTCGGGTAAAGTGATTTAGGATATGAGGATATTTTTTTTAAAGTGATTTAGGATGTCAGGATGTTTTTTTTTTAAATTTTAAAACAATTTATTGAAAAGGAAAAAAAAGTAAAAAATACGGGAAGGATAAACCAAGCTCATGCTCAAGAAAATATAAAATAAATTTTATTAAAACAACAAAAAGAAAAATTGAAATCTGTTATGAACAAATTTGAACCTAATGTAACCTGACCAAAAGAGGAACCATTAAAACTTATGTCTTTTATCAATTTCTAGACATGGACAATACGTTAATCACTCCAAACTTTGGCAGAAACAAATATGATTGACATTCATAAAACATACTTTTACTAATATCAGTTGAGAAAATCCTCACAAACATAAAAAAAAAAAAAGTCATGACCAAATATACATGGATAAATAATTTCAACTATGTCAACCAAAAAAGAACTTCTATCAACACTGCGCCAACTTAGGTTGACAAAAAGCAATTTCACAAAAACAATTTTTTTATACTAATAACTTTATCATCTCACATCAAATGTTTAGGGTTTATTTTTCTGGGAATGATCATTGCTGATGCACAAGATTTTTCTTTAACTTTCTCACATCTTGAAAAGTAAGAAGGCTACTATTGCATAACATATTATCCTTGAATGACATAATGCATTCCAATCTAAAAACATAAAATTTATAATTGATAAATTTTCTATTATAGGTTCTTTAACAGTGATCTTAAAAGTATTGAAAAAAAAGGAAAGAAATACTCTCAAAGTAAAAGCATAGCATACACAATTTGCTTACTTGTAATTAATTAAAATTATATTCAGAATTTTGAAATAATACTTGGTATTGATGATTTTAGTGACATACAAGAGAATTTGTGATATGTAATTTAACATCAGAAGATAATATTTGTGATGGATTATAAAAAATATGTACAAAATTTCATAATTTGTATTTGTCAAGAAAAAAAGAGTAAACACAAAAGTTAAGCTTATTATATTGTTAATTAAGATGAATGTTTCCAAACAAAGCCGCCTTTATGTCTAATAATTATAGATACAGCTCTAAGTTGAAAGCAAGACATAAAAGCACATTTCATCAAACAGTTAATAGACACTAACTTCCTCTTATTTCAAACTCCCCGTACCTGGGAGGGAGACAAGATAATGACAAAGGAATTAAGTGAAGTCACTAGAAATATTATTACAAGTTCCGTGACATTGTAAACTCGATTGCATGAATAAAACTTTTAAAGTTTTCATATTTTTTTATTTACTTTTTTTAATTCAAACATATTACTAAGGACAATGGAAGTTTCAAGTCTTGAGATAGGTTCTCCTTTTTGGGAAAAATAAAAGTAAAACTATGTAACATAGTAGTGTTTTGTTGTGGCTGTTGTAGATAAAATAAAAAATAAAAAAATGTGAAGTTGCTTTAGGTTGCTTTTTGCAGTGTGGTGTGTTGTGTTTTATTGATATGATGCTTTCCCTTAAACCAAAGAACATTCTGCATGGAAGGATGTGCATCCCGATACAAATTAAAGACATCACCTTTTTTCTTTTCACGCTTTTATATTCCCTTCTTTTTCCTCTTTCAACACATCCATTCCGACTATTAATTATCCATTAGTAATTAATGTTTTTTTGCAACATTAATTAATTTCTTTAAAATACTAATTAACTCCATTCACAAAAAAAGTTAACTTTTTTTAAAAATCCAGTTTGACAAAATGTTATGATTTGAATAACCAAGATATAAATGCAAAATAAAAAATTCATAAAAAGATCACGCTTCTTCTTCCCCAAGTGGACCCATTCTTCTTTTTCCCCTTTTCAAAGCAAGGCGTGCTTGCAAGATTTGTATGATTATTTATGGCTGCATAATGATTCATCATCGGGAAATTGAGATGTTATACTTAAAACAATAAAGTTATGTAATCTCTTTATTATATTGTCATTAAAATGTAAAAGAAATAATATAAGATGTTTACTATCTATCTGCAATTTTTCATATCGTGCCCTAGTGTTCATACGGCTAAGGTGACAACCGACAAAGACAGCAAACTACGTTTTTGCACCTAATGCAATGAACCATGTTTTGTTTAAAAATTTGTGGACAAAATCCTTCTAATTCAGTTGTTGAATTGTTGATTGATGTTTTTGAATTTAGAGGTATGTGTGCATTGTCGCAGCAGTTCATGATAACCACACCCTACACATTTACACTGTCTTTATCTTTTCCTAGTTAACATTGGAAAGTATCAACTGATTTTTAAGTCAGATAATTACGTGTAATGTATTATGAAACAGTAGCATGTTATTAGAAGATCGCTCAGCTGAAATTGTTCATGACAAGATTACCATCTATTAAATTTATGATATTTGGACACTGAATGAAAAATAGTTAATGATGACACACAAAGTTTACTTTTACTGGTGGCATGCAAGGTGTACAATATGATTACTAATAGCTTTTTGACGAGTTTAAGTTTGATTTGATGAGTAATAATGAGTTTATGTTTGAATGACAGAAGAATATCAAATAAATAGCTTCCTTCCACCAGGCACGGCAATGACACACATGTACCAGGTCCAGACAGACATAGAATCCAAGCTTTAGTGAAGACAAAAATCCAAGGCAAAGCTGATTTAGCATTTTCTTTTTCTTCTTTCTGATCAATGTGTATACTTGGTGTACTTTGTAATTTTTCCCATGAGTTTATTGTCACAGATTAATAGTGAAAAACTTACCATTTGGAGGAAGAAAAACATTAAAAAATTAGTGATGAAGTGGTACATTTTTTTACCGCTTGAAAAATGATGTCAGAAGGCCCTACATATGATGCAGCACAACAGAAGCAGAATTTGTAAGGTGAAAGAGAAAGCAGCATACAAAAGCCCTATGTAATTCTATTAATACATATCGTACCTCAGAGTCTATTCATTGCATAGATTCCATGTTCTCATGACTTGAATGCTAGCCAGGTAGGTTGAAGAGGAGAGAATTAAACACCGCTCACTCAGAAACTCAAACTTCACGCAATGCAAATGCAAATGCAATTTCCTAAACTACAGCACATGATGGTATAGATGGAGATATTTCTGTAGTGTATATATTGGTAAGCAGTTACTAGAGAGAAGGGTTTCACTTTTAGGTAAGAAAACCAAAGGAGATGGTGATTAGAGAGAGAGAGAGAGTGTATTGAAGAAAGTCAACAAACACTTGCGGCTAGGCTAATGATTATACGTGGAGGAGAGTGGATGGAGTTTATAATACCAGTAATGATAACGATGATAATAATAAAGCACAAAAAACACAAAGCTAGATAAAAGATGATGGATGGATGGATAATTGTAATGATAATAATAAATTATTGTACTTTAAGCTGCTGCAGTAGGAGGATTCTTTTTGGCGAGATTGTGCTTATTGTTGTGCATCCAAACCTTGAGCACTCTTCGCTTCACCCCAATCTCTTGGCAGAACTGTTGCACCACGGACTCTTCTTGCTTCTGGATTTTCCACCCAACCCTCTCAGCAAAGTTGAGCATTTTCTCCTTCTGCTCCTGGGTGAACTTTGTCCTGAACCTTTTCTTCACTAGCTGGGAGGGTCTAGGCTGCACCATTCCCCCACCGTCTTCTTGTTCATCGGACTCCGAAGGGAGGTGACCAATGCTGTAGGGCATTATCATCTGGTGTGGTGGGACGCTTCTAGAAGGGAGGATGTTACCTGTAGGGTAGCCAAGAGCCTCGGGGGGGAGGAGGTTCTTGTGAGGGCCCAGAATGAGTCTTCTTCTGTTGAAGGGGTGGTAGTCACACGAAGATGGCTCACCCTCCACTTCCTTTCTGTGGAAGTTTCTGTGGCAATGGCAGGCTGAGCAGTTCAGAGCCTCTATGGTGCCTTCTTCCCCACTGGGCATGAACTCGCCGCATCCATCGGTGGCATTCCCTCCCATGGCCGCTGCATGGTTCTTCAGGCATTCTCTGTACCTCACCACTTTCTTGTACCCGTGATCCTCCTGCTGCATAGTGGGTGTGCCGTTGGTAGGCGCCGTGGAGGAGATAATGTGGTTGTGGCTGTGGTGTGGAGGGTCATGGTGAATCATGAGACCATGACCGTGTCCATTACCGTGTCCCCCACCATACGTAGTGCTGTTTATTGGGATTGGGATTTCTCCTTCTTGACTCGAAAGTTCCATTCCCTCCTCCTAGCTACCTTCTCTGGGGGTATAGTGCTACTAGAATATGATTGCAATCCTTGAAATCCTAGGGGTTGGCCTCAAACCTAATCTTTGAAAAGCTGAAGGGAGAAAAGTATATGGAGTGGCGTTGGAAGCAATTGAGTCGAGTATAGCAGCACTATGGCAGTAACAGCACCGACCTCATTATCTTCAGGTGAATTAAGAAGAGAAAGTGAGAAAGCACAGACTCAGAAGTAGGGCACACAGGATATGGTCATGAGAAGACAACTTTTTAAGCAAACAAGACACTTTCCCACTCTGGGTATTTTCTAATTTCTATCTCTTGAAAAGGAGACACACAGAGAGAGAAAGAAAGAGAGACAGACAAACTAACCGTCTCTATATCTCAGCCAGAAGATAATCAATGAAGACAGCTACAAACAAACCCTGTAGCTTTCTTCTTTTTTTTCCTTTTTTTTTTTTTTTAATTTCAG
>Ga0214543_1004218_pt1 | contig 27427 bp, 26 predicted proteins | sample CNSS2metaG_FD_160094 | JGI IMG/M metagenome (GOLD analysis project Ga0214543, IMG submission 160094) | Root nodule microbial communities from cowpea collected in UCLA plant growth center, Los Angeles, California, USA - CNSS2 | ecosystem: Host-associated > Plants > Roots > Nodule | place: USA... | reverse complement strand
AAACAAGATCCCAGGGACAAAAAATGAGGGTCCTGTATAGTTAAACTATAAAGTTATACATACATGGGAAATAATCATATTGCTCAACCAACCCTTTAGTCAGCCAAATCCAAAAAGATATTTACTGCTATTGATGACATTCTCATTGATAAAAGATTCATCAAATCCTTTCAAAAAAGGATTAAATTCCTTTGACGCCCAAATTAAAAATGGGAGATATAATTTTCACTGCTTTTGTTTGGGATTGATTGGTTAATGGTATCGGACCGTGGTGTATACATACAAGACTTTATAAAAGAAAATTAGCTATGTTTTATAAGTGGATCTCGTCGCAACTAAAGACGAACTAAACAATTAGGTTCTTCATTAGTCTAAAAGTTTGATTTATTTGTATACACATAAATTAGTTCCTATTATATATTTATACATACTAAGGACTAATAAATTTTTAATTGATTGGGCAAATTAGTTACACACAAGCATATATAAAGGAATTATATCTATTCAGTAAGGATAATATAGGAACTAATCCAAGATCAGGTTTAGCTTAGAGTAACAACAAGTAATGTAACTTTTTTTTTTTATCAACAATAAAGAATATATTAATTGTAGAACACTTGGAGTGCTCTAACCCTTATAAAAAATAAATTCAAAAAGAAAAAAAAAATACAAGACAAAAGGCCATAGGGGCACTTTTCTGCCTCGATTACAGAGGGACCGAAGCCATAAAGGCACTTTTCTGCCTCGGGTCAGCGAGAACCGAAGCCATAGGTTCATAATATTTTTTTTTAATTAAAAATTTGCAGAGCCTTTGGCCTCGATTATGGTAAGAACCGAGGCCATATACCCCTTTTTTGCTTCAGTCTTGGTACAAACCGAAACCTATTCTACTATTTTTTTTAAATAAATTTTTTGTTTTATTGTGATTCCCACATTTAAACCTGCATATTATTTTCACAGATTAGCAAAAACCAGAACAAAATATTTTCTCAAACATCCACAATCCAAAAAACATTTAAAAGATAATTGGAATATCCACAATCCAAATACATATATCCTAATCAATACTATTGTACATCTGAATTATGAATTTTGTACATGTTATCCTACCAAACTTTATGGACTTCGCGGGAATTGGCACATAACTCTTGAATGTCTACAAAATAAGACACTAACTTAAGTTGGTATATAGAAAGACAACTTTAGTATACCAAACTTTAGTATATTGCAAAGTAATTATTTTAATTCAAATATATATTATTGTTTCCCAATTAGTTGTAATACGAGCATGCACAATGGTTGTCATCCATTGCATTATATAGTAATTGCACCCATATGAGCCGGTTTGTCTATTACACTACATTATATCAACAACATTAAAATTAATTAAGGAAGAAAAACAAATCAAACAATTATAAATATCAAACCTGGAGGGAACACCATGCAAGACATTTTGCCTTAGCCGTTGATCTCCCTAACAACATGTTATATCCAACAATTGAACTATGATAAACGAAATAAGTTAGGATACTTTATATAACATGTCATATTCATAAGATTGAGATTGATGTTTCTTACCAATCTATCACTTGTCTAAGATGGTTGGAGGGAGGGCGGTGCAAAGAAACCACAAGTAATTGCTAATGACACTTGAGAAGAAAATAAATTCATTGTTATGCATTAAAATGACAGATTATATTCATAAGTTAACAAAACTGACTTACCTAGTAACATAAAGGACAATATAAATTTCTTTTCTGCGTTGAAAACATCCGGTCATATATGATTGGATGTCATCAAACGTGTTGCCTTCATGAGTGAGTTGGGGGTCTACAAACCCATCTAGATCATTCAGCCCCATAATTTTAGTGACACCAGACAAATACCTAAACATAAAATTGATTGGATATAAGTAAATAGATAAATATATCAAATAACTATATATAATGACTGAAAGACTTATATCATTCATAATTGAATAATGGTAATATTCAGTTCCTCTTGTCCCCGTGCAAGCTCCAAGACATCTTGGGAATACAAGTAAAGTGAGATCTTAAGGTCTCTCCCAAAAATGTTAGCATCCCAAGGAACTTGCATCAGCTCATCATCTATGGTTTCTGCAAGTTGGAGCAATGCACCAAGAGGATCGTCCAAAAAGAGAAGAATCTTCTTTGGTTGAGGTTTTTCCTATATTGATGCAGTTTTAGTTAAAATGGAATATAATTTAAGTTTGAATATAATAAACATGTAAACTTAAAAATTTAATGTATGGTGCGTTTAAAAGTCTGTACCAGGGGGTCAAAAAGAACCAAATCTCTAGGCCAGGCGAGGAAACATTGGAGTGCTTGAGCCACAGTCTATACCTCATTTGTTGGCATAGGAACTAAAGCAAACAGCACAAGAACCTCCTCTACCGTAACCTTAACCTCATCCTCTGATAACTCCATGCCATAGAGAACTGTGGCTACCTCAAATACTTTTCCACGAGCCACTAGTGTCTTCTCTATACCATCCCAAATATATAGCTGACATGGAAGAGTGTCATCCATGTCATCCCCAAGTGGAGCTGAACAACTCCCTTTTTCCGCTTCTACCTGTTAGAGTCAGTGATTTATTAATGTTATTCAATTATTTTATTAAATATAATTTATTCAATTCATAACTTATAGAAAACAGATTTACCTGTGGGAGGCACAAATGGGTCTAGTTCTGGCAGAGGATCCACTAGCGAACGAATGCCATAATGCTCAAATTGGCGCATAAGTTCTTCTCTCACCCTTGTAGTGATTATTTCCTTCATTCTTTCTTCATAATCAGCACCATGACTGCATGAAGACTAACGACAGAAGGAACCAAAAAATTGGCGTATGCTGACTCTTGATTCAGCACCACACACACGTCCAAGGTGCTCAGGTCGTCCAATTTCAGTAGCAAGTATGTCATGATGACCTTCTGGAGTGAATCCTCCTTGGAACTTTGCTCAACCAACGAATCCTGTAATGTAACAAAAAATTTATAAAAAATAATACAATATAAAACATGAACGAGCTATTTAGATCAAAATTGTATCTTACAATTTTCAATCTTACAATTTTCTCAGAGATTTCTCGTGCAGATTCAGAAGTGTAGTTGCTCGATGTGCGTAGACGAGCTAACTTCCACTTTTGATGACGTGATATGGTGAAGGAGACTCAGTATCTTCACCCTCAGAAGGTAGAGGCCTGTAATTTTTCTTTTCTAACATTATCTTCTCTTCAAGTTTTCTATACCCACCATGAGATAATATGTGTGGGTTTTTATTTTGAGCACTTATGCTTTTAGCCTTTTCTTCTCTTTTCCTGTAACATATAAAACCCACTTTATGAATTAGTTCAAATTTTGCATAATTATCAATTGTGCAATTGATGATTTCAATTAAACATACCTGCCATCCCTCAGATGTCTAAAGTTCAAGAAATTGACACAATGTGTCTTCATCAATCCAAGTGTATTTCAACAATGAATTTTCATCCTTTTTAGATCCAAAGATATACCTAGACGTCAACTTGGTCTTAAAACCACGAAATTTCTCGGCCACTGATGAAAAACATTTTTGTTTAAGCGTCGCCACATTTGGAATATCAAATGTTAGTTGCAATATGGAAAACGTCATCAATAATATTTAACATATTATCAACATAATCAAAGTATAACATTAATAACATTAATATTAGTTACCAATAAATCTTGCCATAACATTCTTCTCTATATGCATGACATCTATGCAATGCCTAACTTGTAACTTCGACCAATATGGAAGATTAAAGAATATTGATTTTTTTCTTCCAAGGGCTCCATGCAGATTACTTCTTGGACGTTTTACCAAATACATGATGTACTTTATTAACTTTTTCATGAATTTGAATGCCAGTTAATGGAGTTGGTGCTTTGTCATTCTCTTGATGTCCATTGAATGCTTTTTTTAACCTTTGATAAGGATGATTAGCTTGTAAACACCTTCGATGGCGCAGATACACAGTCTTCCTTTCGTTTTTCAACTGATGAGGTGTAGTGTTTTCTTCACATATAGGACATGCTTTATGACCCTTGACATTCTACCCCAACAAATTACCATAAGTTGGAAAGTCATTAATGGTGCAAAATAACATTGCATGCATCATGAAAGTTTTAGAAGCAACAACATCAAATACTTCAACATCATCAAGCCACAACAACTTCAAATCTTCAACTAGAGGATTGAGATATACATTTATGTCATTTCCAGGCTGCTTTGAACCAGATATCATCATAGACAACATCATGTATTTTCTCTTGATGAAGAGTCCAAGAGATATGTTGTAAATGAATAATATAACGGGCCAACAATTGTCGTTTGTACTTAAATTAACAAATGGATTCATTCCATCGGTAGCTAAGCCAAAATGAATATTTCTACATTCTTCACTGAACTTGGGAAATTCCTTATCAATATTTTTCCATTGCATTGAATTAGCTAGATGACAAAGCAGTCTGTCACATCTTCTCTCAGTTGTTTGTCATCTAAGGTGTTTAGTGTCTTTAGGATTTGCAAACGAACGCTTAAGTCTGGTGGGCACGATTGGAAGGTACCAGACTACTTTCAAAGCAGATCCTTCCTTCTCTATTTGACCACTATCTTCACTATTTCTTTTCTGCTTGTACCGTGATGACCCACACTTTGGACATTTTTTCAAATCTTCAAATTCATTTATGTATAATATGCAATCATTAGGACATGCATGTATCATTTTATACTCCATACCCATCGGACAAAGATTTTTTTTGGCGTCATAGTTTCGAGTGGGTAGAGTATTTCCCTCAGGAAGCATTTCATTCAAGAGCATAAGTAATTTTGTGAAACTTTTATCTGCCCAACCATTGGCCACTTTCAAATTCATAAGTCTTAAAATCGTTGATAATCGCGTGAACTTAGTTGAATCAACATACAATGGAGTTTCCACATCAGCAGACATTGTCTCATACACATGTGCTTGTGCAAAAGCTTCTGCGCCAACATCCTGTATCATGTCCTCCATGTTGTCTTCTTCTACTCGCTCTTCACATCGCTCTTCCCGTCGCTCTTTTATGGTGGAATCGACAACATGTTCAGTTCGAGAAACAGTTGGAAAGTCTATTAATTCGTCGTGCCATGTCCATATTGTATAACTTCTAAGGAAACCATCACAAATAAGATGTTCCCTAACTTGAGTTGCATTCAATTTTCTCCCATTCAAACAGTTGACACAAGGACATCTGAACTTCACCTCATCATCACTTCTACCCTCATAACGATGCGCAAATTTTATAAATTCTTCTACTCCATTCTCATACTCAATGTTGATATGTGATAAATTAATCCAATCTCGATCCATATGTATATATACTGAAATTGCATGAACAATTTCAGTAATCTTTGAATCAATGCTCACTTCGTAATCAAGGTGTGATGCTATCCCATTTAATAAGATTCACTTTCTTTATTTTATTGGTACATATTACTTTTAAAATACATATCTTAAATTTCACGAAATTTTGCTAGCATTTCACATTGGCCTTCAGGATACATGAAATGAAAGTGATTATCAACCACAATTAAATATGCACCCGAAGATCAATACAAAACACAGTTGACAAATATTCATGAATTTTAAGATATGTATTTTAAAATATATATGCACTAATAAACTACTAGAAAGTGATTAATCTCCTTAAACTGTCCAATCGAACAATTCAAGATTCAATACATTTAAATTATTAGTATTGTATCCTCTTATATTAATTTTTCAAAAAATATAACTTCTTCAAAATGAAAACTCGGGGATAATACATAATTTTCGTATTGAATCTCAAACGGGAAACTAAGGTTAACTCACATATAAGAAAAGCAAACAACATATTTTAACAAATAATTAACCACATATATAAAGCAAACAACATATTGATATCATAGGAAAATATTAGAATTAGGAACCTGGGAGCATAAAAAGTAAATGACAATGGAAGATGATGCAATGCAACGCATTCAAGAGGTACAAGACACAACAAAAAACACAAGAGAAAGTCATAAGTAAAAAACATGCGTTCGACAGTTGCCGAAAAACGAGGAAGGAGGTGAACGAAATGGCCGTGCAATAAATGGTCGTGCACAAAATGGAGGTGCAGGGAAAAAAGGTGCAACGAACCAACAGAGGCGACGTGATGGTTGCCGCAACAGCGTGGTGGCAACGACGGTGGTACACGTTGTAGAGAGATAGAGAGAGACGAGTGCAGCGTGGCCGGAGGCGAGACGCGGTGGCAACACAGCGTGGTTACAAAGCTTCGCGTGGTGGTGGAGGGTGCCAGAGCAGCAGGTTGTAGAGAGATAGAGAGAGGAGAAATGCAACGTGGGGAAGAAGAAGAGGGGTTCGCGAATTTGAGCCCTAATTAAACTATATGGCCTCGGTTCAATTAATAACCAAGGCATATAGCCCTATTTGGCCTTGGTTCAGTGCCATAACGGCTAATGGCATATAACCCTCTTATGACACCGATTTTTCTGAACCGAAGCATATAACCCTCTTTTGCTTTGGGTTTTCGCTGAACCGAACAATAAAAGTTGCCTGGAATTGCAAAAATGTCACCGCGTCATTATATGCTTCGGTTCCTGGCCAACCGAGGCATATAAGGCAGAGTAAAAAGCAAAATCTGCACTAGTGAATTTTGAAGTTTTTGTTGTTAGTAGTGGTTATAGTAGATTTCAGCATTCTTTCACCATTTATTATTTTCTTAGGAACTTAGTTTGTTGTTTAGGTAGCTTTGGTATTCATTTTTACTTTTTATAGCATGATGCTAGGTACTTGAGTTAATTTTAAGTAAAATTTTTGGGTTTTGCTAGGAAAATTTTGAGTTTCCTGTTAGTCGTGAGTTTTAAGTTTATTTCTATATTTATTATATCATTCTAAGGTTTTCTAGGTAATTAGCTAACCATTCCAATTTTCATTCTAGTGTGGTTGTCAAATTTCACAAATTTAGTTATTCTAGTTCAAAGTTTAGGTCTTCACTAGGCATATTTTGAATTTATGGTATCTGTGAGTTGTGAATTGAGCTTTTATCTTTCAATTGCCATTTAGAAGTTCTCCAAATAGTTAGATGACAACTCCATACAATCGTTTAAACAATTTTTTAGATTATTAATTTTTAGTCTATTGTAGTGCTAGGTTCTAGGTAGCCATATTTTGAGTTTTATCTAGATTTAGTAATTTGAGTTGTTTCTTAGTCATATTTATCATTGAAAACTTGTTAGGATAGTTGTTTTACATTCTTATAGGGTAGTTTAGTGTAATTTTTATGATTTTGGTTTAGTTTGGTTGACTATCATAACTTTAGGTGGTGAATTTTAGAAGTCTTCTTAGGAATTTTAGAGCATGAAAAACTGATTTCTCTTAATCTATTTAGGAAGCAATATCAAAGGATGTATTGGAGAAGATAATCTTTTCTTTTGAGGTGGGAAATTTTTCTTTCTTTAATAGTTTAATGCTTTTCTAACTCTTGTAATCGTTATTGAATAAGTTTTGCTTTGTGTAACGTCCTAACTGGAAATTACTTATTAAAATAAACAAAAATAAATAATGATAAACAACCGCATTTATTATTAATCAAGTTCCCAAAAAACCGCGGGAAAAATTAAAACCTTATGTTCAACGCGTCAAAACAGATAAGATAATTTGCATTAATATCGTAATACAAATAAAATGGTCTATAAAATTATTACAATAAATCCATAGTTCGATAAAATAAACTAGTGAAAAAATCCCCAAGAGTTCCCCACTTCGTCTCTATGCATCTGTCCGCTCACCTGCATCAACATCTGCTCCCATGTAACAAGTTACATGATCATCGCCACACACACACAAATACAGTGAGCTCATTTAAATAAAACCAACAATTAAAATAATCAATACAACATCAAAGTATTTAAACCCGGTTTAGTATGTTACTCCATTTTACCCTTACTTCTCCAGTTCCAGTACTTGTGTTTAGACGTCTACCATTTCTATACCCTTTAGGTGAGACCAATGATCGATCTTTGCTACACGAGTGTTTACTCGCCCCTCCGACTACAAGCCACCACCTGAAAGTCCACACGTGGGAATAACTTTGCCACAGCATCTCACTATGACACCAAGTGGAGTTCCCCAAAACAAACATAAGTTTGAGTTGTTCCCAGACTACCAAATCTCTATCAGAACACTGAAGAGGGCAATCATCTGAAACCTCACCGTACGAGCCACAACCCACACACTCCACTGGACTTCCTAAACCACCAGCCTACAACCTAAAGTGGTCACGTGTTACCCCAATACAAGATACACTCGTAACCGAGCCCCCAGCCAAAGCATCGCATCATGAACATCCCTTAAAGCGGTGTAGAAAACTTTCCTCGTGCACCGTCATTGGACCGAAACCGCCTGGCGCACATCTCACGCCGCTAGACAGAATTTAGCTCCAGACCGCCTAGCGGGAATCACACACCGCCAGGCGCCACGCGCCTGCAGAATCATCACTACACCGTCACCGCCTGGCGGTCACACGCACTGTCGCAAGGCACCTGGCACCGCCAATGCCTGGCGCATCTGTCCCGCGCCACCAGGGTTTCTGCTGCACCGTTTCGCTTGGCGGAACCCTCCCTACCGCCAAGCGCCCTGCTCGCACTGTGACCACTGTCACAGGTTTGTGTCCCGTCCGCCTGGCGGCTCGCACACGCCGCCAGGCGCCATACCAGTAGCACACTGCTACTGGTTTCTTGGCACTTACACAGATCCCCAAAGGATCTTATCATACATCCCACCAAAATATAACACAATTATGGTACTCCAAGCACAATTCTATAACCAAATTACCATACACATCATTTAATCATGCAAACTGCAAGTGTTATTAAGTTCTCTTTATTTACGATTTCCACTTACTTCCTCACTATCAATACTTTACTCTTTAACACCGTACCAACACTGCACCTATCAATGGCCCACATAGGTATTTACACAGAACATAGCACCATATGGTTCACCAAGCATAGTCCCGTGAATATATTACTATACACATATATCTCACACTCCAAAACAGTAACATACTCTCATATGCTCACAGTTTACAATTTCAACACATCCCTACACCACGCTAACATAGTCTACTACTCACTTCACATATTACCAATTTAGTATTAATCATTCATTTACCCCAATCGCATATGGTTTCCGTAATTACAGTTGCCACTAGCTTCAGTTCATAACAACCTAAAACTTTATTGAATACAACACATATATCTCAATTGCCACATACTCCTACACACTCCCTATGATATTCAATATCTGAATTTCCTTCCCCTCACTACTCTACTAATCTCCGCCATCATAATATTATGCAATGAAACAATCAATACACTTAATCACAGCAGAACATCAATTTGATCAGACATAATTGTTTCCAATTCCCAACATAAACCCTAGCCTTGATTTCATATAAAGTTCATGCATTCCAACACAACCATAATATACACAGTCAATCATATTCGTAAAATTTCACTTTTAAACATATAAACATTACGACGACATCATAGGTACCCCAAACAGGTCCAAAACAACCAAAAATAGTGTCATAGTGTTCGTGCCGCCTGGCGAATCATCCTCTGCCACCAGGCGGTTCATGTAGGAAACCCAAAAACTGGGTCTGTATCGCGTGTCGCCTGGCGGATCGTGTGTGACCGCCAGGCGGTTTCTGGAAAAATTCTAGAAACTCGATTCCAACTCTGATAAAAACACAGAATGTAGTCCCAAACCCCCAATACACCACGATTTCATGCAATTAAAATTAAAACAACCAATAGGAACTCCCCTAACCTGGATTTCCTTGCTCAATTTGATAAATTTGCTACTTCCTCCTTGTTTGCCAATCTCCTTCTTGCTCTTCTACCAATTCAAACCCAAAACCTCACCCAACACTCACCAAGGCTCTCCTTTCGTGTTTTATTTCTGTTATAGTTTCAGCCTTGCCAAAACCTTTCCTAATACTCAACTTTTACCTTTTAAACGGTGCTTTAAAATTAGGTCAATAATGAAAAACGGGATTTCCACTTAATTGATGGTTAATGGCCATTCATGGTCCCTTTATGGTTGTTTTACAACTACCTTTGGCTGCTAGATCAGTTAGGGTTTCCTTTAACCCTTCCCATTCCACCCAAATCTAGCATTAGCAAAAAAATATAAAGTTTAATTTAGGTCTTTCCCAAGGCTAGAACTCACTACCATGCAATTGCCAAGTCAATACCAAACCATCATGCCAATCCATGTTTCATGCCAACTAGTATAATCCAATTACTATATTCTTACTTACACGCACATGCATATTAGTAAAACAATAAAAATTAAATACTACACAAATTGCATACATAGGACTCAAACTTAAGTCCTCTCACACAATCAAAGTACTCTCAACCACTTGAGCTAGTACTTTTCCACGTCATGAAAGTTAGTTTTTAATGCCATAAAGTCTTCTCTTACCCACATTTATTAAATAATTATTTATTTAATTATTTAAATTTAGTGGGTCTTACACTTTGTCTAGGATTTCAAATAATTGTCACTGATACTGATTATGTTCTGAATATGCCCACCCGTGAGGTTAAGTTGTCCCTAATGGGCAAGAGGTAAGCTTTTTACAGAGTAAAATTTACCACCTTTTGTTAGTCTTTTGTCATGATTGAATGTATTTTTTGGTTTGCCCATAGGTAACTAAGGTAGTCCCAATTGTGTCTCAAGAAGTATTGCCTTTCAACATTTATCAAAGTAGTTTAAACTTTCCACTTCCTCTTCTATTTACTTTTATTACATATCTTTTTCTTTCAACAATGCTAATATGTTTGTTGTATGACATTTGGTCCCAATACTTTCCGACTTGTAGCATGAATTTTCTAAATAATTAAGGAAAGTCTATGATTTTCAAATGTTTAATAGCAGTCAGGCAATTGATGTCATCTGGAAGAAAACGTAACTTCAGGCAATCTTTGATGTCAAATGCTTTCAAACAAGTTAACATTGGCAACCAATTAGCGTGGCCATTGAGGCACCCTATATGTCTCGACTCACGTGCAAATGAGGCATATGAAGATGCGATGGCACTTTTGTAATTTTTTCAAACTTTTATACTTTGGTTGCACTTAAAACCGAGGCATAAACCCCGTAACATTTTTATTTTTACCTTGGCTTTGATATTTTTAAACTAGGGCAAACTTTTATGCCTCGGGTTGTAACATTCTGTTCAGGCATTACTAATTTAAATAATTAGAATAGGAAAAAGTATGAAAACACATTTATAATAATTCCTTTTTCCAAAATTCAGGAAAATTTACAACATTTATTATACTGCAATAAATCAAAATCCACAAACTATGATTGTCGATTACAAACTCCGAGTTTGGTAACATAAATGATTACAAAAGATTTAAAATCCATAAAACAAAAAAACATCATAAAGGTTTTTCCCCAAGCACAAGTACCACCTGCAACATCATCTGCTCTCGTGTAACACATTACACGATCATTGCCAAACACAAGCAGATAAGGTGAGCTCAATAGAGTAAAGTTGCACTACACAATATAATAAATAACCATACAATATTCCAACAATTCTGATACTCACAAGCCATAATCCTTAAAGCTCAACTTCCAAATCTTCCATTGGACGCCTCTTTATTGTATACCCTTTGATGATTACATTGATCGATCCTTGTTGCCACGAGTGTCTACTTGTCCCTTCGACTACAGACCACCACCTAAAAGTCCACACGCGGGAATAAATTTACCACGACCACTATCCGTGACACCAAGTGGAGTTTCCCAATACGAACTGCAGTCCATATTTGTCCTAAAAGACTACCAAAATCGTCGGATAACACCGAGGAGGCAATCTTCCGGAACCCATCCGTACGAGCCACGATCTTGCACACTCCACTGGACTTTAAAACCACCAGGCTACAACCTCTAGTGACCACGTGTTATCCTAATACAAGTTGCACTCGTAACTAGGTTCCCAACAAAGCATCGCATCAAGACCTTCATCCAAAGTTGTGTAGAATCCCTCACGTAATCCATCACTGCATCCAAAACCGCCTACCACAACATCAACGTTGCTAGGTTAAATCTTGTTCTAAACCATCTGGCAGAACACTTGACACCGTCAGGCGCCAACCCACTGGATTTTGGTCCGAGCCCAGTTCCACAACACACCGCTTGGCGGGACCACTTCCATCGCCAAGCCAACTCTCGAGTTTTACTCTAGAGTTCACTTTGTGGCCTATCTCTTGGCGGTTTACATCGTTCTGCCAAACGCCACATCAATGATTGATAATTTTCTAGTATTTGGCACTCTAGAATAGGTTCCAATGAACCTATTTACACAAGACACTTAGTTCACGCAAAACATACATCCATGATAAGTAAATACACTTTCATATCATTAAGTTGAATTCAACTACACAATATCACATGGTCATACATCAAACACAACCATATTCTTGCTTTATACATACCAGAGAATCAAAATAAATCTAATAAAAACATCAAAATAAAGTGTTATACCCAATTCTGGACAAGCAAACAATATACAAATTAGAAAGAACACATAACCATTGCCCCAAAATATCGCACGTGCAATAAAATAGTAGTAATAAAAATATTAATAATAATAAAATGAAACAATAAAAATAAAAATAATGAAAATAATAATAAAACAATAATACTAATAAGATAAAATAATAATAATATAAATAATAATATAATAATAATAATAATAATAAAACAAAATTTTAAAAATTAAAATAATAATAAAATAAATGAAACAACAAAAATAAACAGTAATATTAATAAAATAAAATAATAATAATGATAATAATAAAATAAAGCAATAATAATAAAAACAACAATAATTATAATAAAATCATCAATAAAATAATAATAATAATAATAATAATAATAATAATAAAATAATAATAGTAAAAGAAAATTAAATAATAATACTAATAAAAATAATTATAAAACAAAATAAAATAAAATTAATAATAATAATAATAATAATACGAATAAGAATGATCAAAATAATAATAATAATAACAATAATAATAATAAATAATAATAATTATAATAGTAATAGTAATAAAACCAAAACATAAAAAATAAAAATAATAATAATGAAAATAATAATAAAATAAAATAAAAAATAATAATAAAACAATAATATTAATAAGATAAAACAATAATAATAAAATAAATCAATAATAATAAAACAATAATAATGATAATAAAATCATCATTAAAATAAAACAATGATAATAATAAAAATAAAAATAAAATAATAGTAAAATAAAATAATAATAATAATAAAATAATAATAATAATAATAATAATAGTGTGACAAGTTATTTGATTTTTAATCTTCACTAAGTTTCTATAATATCATACACTTGATGTTTTTATATATGATGACAAAATTGTTAATTTTTGAAATTAAGTTTGGGGTTTAACTTTATTTAATAATAAAACTAAAACAAAACTTTTAAAAATATTTCTACAAATATTTAATAAAAACGTCAATTTTACTAAGAATATCATCATAAGTTGTATACAAAGATTAAATTGAGTGTCAATCTAAGGGCAAATAATATTACTTTATTTTTACAAAAATTGGGACTAAATTGAAACTAAAAACAAATATAGGGACCAAATTGAGTCATTTTCACATGTGGCATAACTGTAAAGTGACACGTGTAAAAGATAAAAAAAATCAAAAAAAATCAAAAAATAAACCAGAAATTGACATGTGGCGTTGACTTTAACACCGTCTGGTTAAAATTAACGACAATGACCAAATTGAATCACCAATTTGAACATGGTATATCTCCCTTTTGATTCACCAAAACGAGAGGGTTTGACCATACATAACCATATACAGTACCAAAACCCTCATAATTATACCAAACACTAAAAGAATTCATACGCACCATCAAAACCAACCAATTCTCTCACACATTGCACCTTTTACCAAAATTCATACAACACTGCAATCAATTGGCAGAAAACACAGATACACATACAATATTCGTACAAACAAACTCAGCACTCCTAACCTGGATTCTTGATTGAATTTGCGAAGAGACTAGGGATTCCTTGGTGCACCAAATTCTTTGCTTCCACCTCTCTCTCTCTCACTGTCCTTGCACTCTCAATTCAGTCTCTCACTCTCAAATTTCGCTCTCCTCTCTATAGGAAAAATGACCAAACTGCAGAAACCCTATTTTCACTTCAATTTTGCCTTTTATAAGTGCCTCAAGGTGGGTTAATGCAAAAAAAAAACGAGTTTGACTTAAGTGTGGGCTTAATGGCTATTCAAGCCCCTTAGTTGTTAAGGGGATGGTACTGACTTTCATACAGGTGCTGCATGGCTGTCGTCAGCTCGTGCCGTGAGATGTTCGGACCTTCTGCTAGGTTCTTTGCCCGTTCACATTCATACCACAACTAATAGTTAGCAAAAATAAAGCTTATTCTTTACCCATCAAGGTTTGAACCCGTGACCTTCGACTCATAAGGCTAAAGCACAACCACTATGCCAACTCACTTTTGGTGATACCCTCCAATCCAAAATAGTTTACATTATCAATCCCATACTCATACATATTATTAAAAGTTAATAATAAAACAACAACACATAATTAGCATACATAGGACTCAAACCCAAGTCCTCTCACACAATCAAAGTACTCTCAACCACTTGAGCTAGTACTTTTCCACGTCACATTAAACAATAAATAATGCCATAAAGGCGCTTTCTACTCGCATTTATTAATTAATTAATTATTTAATTAATTAATTTCACGGGTCTTACATTACCCGCACCTTTAAAAGTTTTCGTCCACGAAAATAAGACTTACCAGCAAAAAGGTGAGGATAAGACTTCCTCATGAGGTCCTCCATCTCCCAAGTCATCTCCTGGGTTGCCTCGTCCCATAGAACCTTCACAGTCCGAATTTCCTTCCCTCTTAGTTGTTTGACCTGAGAATCCAGAATTCACACCGGTCCAACTCCCAAAGTCAGATTCTCACACATCTGGACATCATCCTGCTCCAGCACATGTGTAGGATCCGCCACGTACTTCCTCAACTGTGATACGTGGAAAACATTGTGTAGGTTCGCCAAGTGAGGTGGCAATGCAATCTCGTACGCCACTGGTCCAATTCGCCTCGTAATCTGATATGGACCGATGAATCGAGCAGTCAACTTCCTTGACTTCAATGCTCTCCCAATACCTGGTGTAGGTGTAACCTTGAGGAACACATGATCACCAGTCTCAAACTCGAGTGGCCTCCTCCTCTTATCTGCGTAGGATTTCTACCGACTCTGAGTTGCACGCATCCGATCCTATATTACCCTTACCTTCTCAGTAGTCTATTGTAAGAACTCTGGACCAAGTACCATAGACTCTCCATCCTGCTGCCAACACAAAGGTGTCTGACATCTCCTGCCATACAAAACCTCGTAAGGTGTCATCCCAATGCTGGAATGGTAGCTATTATTATAAGTAAACTCCACCAGCGGTAGCACATCACTCCATGTCCCGAGGTGATCTAGAACACATGTTCTCAATAAGTCCTCCAAAGACTGTATGGTTCTCTCAGACTGGCCATCAGTCTAAGGATTATATGCCGAGCTCATTTTCAACTGAGTGCCCAAAGTGTTCTGCAACGACTGCCAGAACCTCGAGGTAAATCTCGAATCTCTATCTGGTATGATACTCGCAGGCACACCATGCAATCTGACTATTTCCCTGACATACAACTCTGCTAGTTTTTCTAGAGACATCTTCTGATTAATGGGTAAAAAGTGTGCGCACTTCGTCAATCTATTCACTATTACCCATATGGAATCATGCCCCCTCACTGACCTTGGTAGATGCGTAACAAAATCCATGGAAATACTGTTCCATTTCCACTGAGGAATCTCAAGAGGCTCCAACGTACCACCTGGCCTTCGATGCTCGATCTTCGCTTTTTGGCACACTAAGCAAGATGCTACATAATCTGCCACATCAGTTTTCATGCCAGTCCACCAGAAGGTCGCCTTCAAATCTTTATACATCATAGTCATACCTGGATGTATGCTAAGACGACTCTTATGCCCTTCATACAAGAGTATCTTCCCCAATACCCTACTGTTGGGTACACACACCCTCTCCCTGAAACGCAGAATACCATCTCTGCCCATCTTGAAGTCCTTTCTCTTCTTGGTGCCCAGTTCATTAATGATATGTTGCAGTTCCTGATCCTTACCCTGTTCTACCCGAACCTCATCCAAAAACTCATTAGTGATCCTCCATATCCAATCCCAGATTCATATCTCCCAGTTTTTCAATCAGCTCCAACTCCTTAATCATCATAGCCAACACATGAGCTTTCTTCCTACTCAGAGCGTCTACTACGACATTAGCCTTACCAGGGTGGTATAACAACCCAAAGTCGTAATCCTTCAGATATTTCATCCAACGCCTCTGTCTCATATTCAATTCCTTCTAATCAAACAAGTATTTTAAACTCTTGTGATCATTGAATACCTGAAATTGTGCCCCATACAAGTAGTGCCTCCATGTTTTGAGGGCAAAAACCACAGCTGCCAATTCTAAGTCGTGTGTAGGATAGTTTTTCTCATGTACCTTCAGCTGACGAGATGCGTAAGCAATAGGTCGTTTCTCCTGCATCAACACACAACCTAAACCCTGGTATGAAGCATCACAGTACACCTCAAACGTCTTGGTGGTGTCAAGAATAGCTAGTATTGGTGTAATGGTCAATCTCTTCTTCATATCCTCAAAACAGACCTCACACTCGTCTGTCCAAGAGAAAGGCTGGTCCTTTCTAGTGAGATGAGTCAATGGACTCACCATCTTGGAGAACCCTTCCACAAACCGTCAGTAATAACCTGCCAGACCCAAGAAGCTCCTCACCTCAGTAATTGTCTGCGGTCTCTCCCACTTCACCATTGTCTCAATCTTCACTGGGTCCACCGCTATGCCTTGGGCTGAGATTACATGGCCCAAGAACAGTACCTCATCCAGCCAAAATTCACACTTCGACAGCTTCCCATACAGTTTATGCTCTTTGAGAATTCCCAGCACCACTCTCAGATGATCTGCGTGTACATCCCGACTTTCAGAGTATATCAGTATGTCATCAATGAACACAACAACAAACTGATCTAGGTACGGTCGGAATATTTTGTTCATGTAGTCCATGAAAATGGCAGGAGCATTTGTCACCCCGAACGGCATCACTACATACTTGTAATGGCGGTATCGTGACCTGAACGCCGTCTTCTGCACATCCTCCGGTTTGTCTAAGATCTGATGATATCCATACCTCAAGTCAATCTTAGAGAACACTGTAGCTCCCCTCAGCTGATCCAGCAGATCGTCAATCCTCGGTAGTGGATACTTATTCTGTATGGTCAGCTTATTCAACTGACGGTAGTCAAGCACAACCTCGAACTGTCATTCTTTTTCTTTACTAGCAGTACTGGTGCTCCCCAAGGTTATGCGCTCGGCCGGATGAACTTCTTCTCAAGCAAATCTTCTATTTGCTTCTTTAACTCAACCAACTCCGTTGGGGCCATTCTATAGGGCGCCATGGACACTGGGCCAGCTCTAGGGATGAGATCGATGGAGAAATCCACATCCCTACTCGGTGGCAACTCGGGTATTTCGTTCGGAAACACATCAGCATACTCCTCCACTACTGGAATCACACTGATCTTCTCGACGGTGCTATTCTTCTCTGCATGAGCCACTATCATAAAGCAGGTGGCTCCGGCTTCTACCTCATTTATCGTTCTCTGAGCCAAGATTAGCTCCAATCCCTCATGTTCTGGGAATACCAAACTGTGTCGTCCGCAATCAATTATAATGTGATTGTTAGACAGCCAATCCATCCCCAAAATTACATCCAGTCCCTCCAAAGGCAAGCACACTAAGTTCACCTTGAATCTGCGACCTGCCACTTCCATTGAACACCCAACGCAGACTGAACTGGTAGCTAGTTGACCTGAGGAGGGAGTTGAAACAAGCAACTCACACCCCAAATCGCGTTTCACCAAATTCAATCTCCCCACACACGCATTAGAAATAAAGGCATGGGTTGCCCCAGAATCAACAACACCAGTACTACTTTACCAAACAACACGCAAGGTTCAAGAATAAGATTACCCGACTATGTAGCCTCAGTGGTGGTCAGGGCAAAGACTCTGCCCGTTGCCCTAGCTCGCTTTGTTGGCGATGCTGCTGGTTTCTTCGTGCCAGGACCTTTCTTTTCTGGGTCATTGTTGGCGAAGTGTCCTGGTTTGTCGCATATAAAACACTTGCGACGGTTGCCTGACCCTCCTACTCCGCCTGCCAACTGTGGACAATTCCTCTTCAGGTGGGGTCCGCCACACTAGTAGAAAATGGGACCTTGAGATGTTTGTGATCGGCTGTACGGCTTTTTCATCTGCCTAGCCTCCGCGACATTTTTCTAATGTCGGCTCACAATAGGACCATGGCCCTTCTCCAGGTGCTCAGCACTCTTGGCCTGTTCCACCAAGACTAGGAATCTTCTCTCTCTCAAAGGCGTCACCACCTACTTCAACTCATGTTTGAGTCCTCGCTCAAACTTCAAGCACCTCCATTCCTCAGTCATATTCTGCGAGGAGTATCTCGCCAGATGTTCAAACTTGTTGACATACTCCTGTACTGACATATCCCCTTGCTGCAGTGCAAGGAACTCTGCCTCCCTGTCCTGTCTAGCTGTATCTGGAAAATATTTCTCCAAGAAACGATTCCTGAAGTTTGCCCATGTCGCCGGCTCCTCCCGAGTCTCCATTTGTTGTTGCATACCTGTCCACCAATATTTTGCATCCTTATTCAGCAAATAGGTAGCAAAGAGCAGCTTCTGCTCATCCTCACAGTTCATCACCTTGAAAATCTTCTCACATTTACGGAGACATGCATCCGCTTCATCAGAAGAGGCTTTGCGAGTGAACTCTACTGGCTTGTGGCATAAGAAGTCTTCCACGGTCGGCACCCTGATTGGGGTAATTGCCATTCTAGGTTGCACTGCTACGGGTGGCTGCATCGCATCCACCATTCGGTGAATAGCCTCAGCGATATCATCTGCACCACTACTCCTCCTCCTCCTGTTAGCAGCCATAGCCTGGATACGCCACATCACAACTGTTATAAATCAATCACTTAGTCAACAAAAACCACACACATCTTCTCAACATTCAACACACAAACATGCAACAAACAATGACATCGATAAGCTCACTCCCCACTAGCCCCAAAATATTTTAAAAATATTTTCAAAACTTTTGCTCTGATACCAACTGTAACATCCCTAAGGAATATTACTAATATTTAATAAATAAATTCCGAAATAAAATAAGTACCGCACTTATTATAAAACCATTTTCCCAAAAACGTGGGAAAATTCAAAACCTTTAATGTACGTGTCATAAACCAGGAGTCCATAATCACAAAACTGAAATAAAACTCAATGGCTCCTGAAAGGGTTACATAATATTCTCAAAGTTAAAATAATAAACATATATACATATATATACAAAAATATCCCCTGCTAGCCCTCGCTCCTAGTCTAAGCATCTCCTGGCCCACCTGTCAAATCATCTGCTCCCGGATAACAAGTTATTCGATCATCGCCACACACACACAGAAAGGGTGAGCTATGCACAATATATATAAACAAAACACGAATATAAATATGTTCCCCAACCCAAAATAACATAACTAAAATTCTCATACTTTTCAAATTACCCAACCATGACCTCATAGTCCTTTATGAGTCATATGCATGACCTAGGTCTTGGAACTTCCCTGTGCTCCCACGAAACTAACTCATTCGTGGTCCAATCCTATGAGCCTATCCCGCTCATAGTCTTGCCCTACAGACTCCTCGTCTGTAGTAAAACATCCAATCTCATACTTGGTCCCTGGCACGCACACAATCACCATACTATGGACTCCTCGCCCAATAGTAGCCGACGGGAACATAACCGTTCCTTGCCCATCATGCGCTCGACACATGTAATCACCATACCAAGGACTCCTCGTCCATTGGTAGCCGACGGGAACTCATCCAGTTCCATGCCCATCATGTGTCCAACCATCAAGCACATCCCATACCCCTATTGGACTTAGTCCTTCAAGCCCAAATACCACACCACATGCATATACACCCTATACCTAGGATAAAGAAACCAATCCACACACACAAGTACCCACAAACATGGAATTTCACATAAACTCGCTTAAGCTAGGAACTCTCGCCCAAGCTAAGCCCCCAGCCTCGCTTAGGCTAATTCACCTCGCTTGAGCGAGCTTAAAACAGCAACAACATCCTGTTATCTCGCCTAGGCGAGATCATCTCTCGCCTAAACCCCTAATCCAGTCTCGCCTAGGCTACAAACCACGCAAACACATCACACATGACCACGACATCTCGCTTAGGCGAGGCCGTCTCGCCAGAGCGAGACCATGGTTCGCTCAACACACAAAACTCCTCGCCTGGACGAGGATTCGCGCTCAGAACCCTCATGTCACGTCGCGATCTCACTTAGGCGAGCGTCTCTCGCCTAAGCGAGAGGCAATTCGCTCAACACCGATACCGGGTCGCTTAGGTGAGAAAGGCGAACCAATACCCCAACACGAGACCCTACAACTCTCGCCTAGGTGAGATGGACTCGCTTGGGGAAAAATTGTAGAAACTCTCCTCTAATCACACGCGAAAACAGCCAAAATACGTCCATTCACAACAACAACAAAACCCAACAATTTATAATCAATAGCACATAATATGAACATGGTATATCTCCCTTTTGATTCACCAAAACGAGAGGGTTTGACCATTCATAACCATATATAGTACCAAAACCCTCATAATTATACCAAACACTAAAAGAATTCATACGCAACATCAAAAACCAACCATTTCTCTCACACATTGCACCTTTTACCAAAATTCATTCAACACTACAATCAATTGGCAGAAAACGCAGATACACATACAATATTCGTACAAACAAACTCAACACCCCTAACCTGGATTCTTGATTGAATTTGCGAAGAGACTAGGGATTCCTTGGTGCACCAAATTCTTTGCTTCCACCTCTCTCTCACTCACTCAGTCCTTGCACTCTCAATTCAATCTCTCACTCTCAAATTTCGCTCTCCTCTCTATAGGCATCAGTCCTTGCACTCTCAATTCAGTCTCTCACTCTCAAATTTCGCTCTCCTCTCTATAGGCAAAATGACCAAACTGCAGAAATCCTATTTTCATTTCAATCTGTGACCTTCCACTCATAAGGCCAAACCACAACCACTATGCTAATTCACTTTTGGTGATACCCTCCAATCCAAAATAGTTTACATTATCAATCCCATACTCATACATATTATTAAAAATTAATAATAAAACAATAACACATAATTGGCATACATAGGACTCGAACCCAAGTCCTCTCACACAATCAAAGTACTCTCAACCACTTGAGCTAGTACTTTTCCACGTCACATTAAACAATAAATAATGCTATAAAAGCGCTTTCTACTCGCATTTATTAATTAATTAATTATTTAATTAATTAATTTCACAGGTCTTACACGTCGTTCCTTAGTTGTTAGGGATTGTTGATCGAACCGCTTTCCCTCTCTTGCGTCGTAAGGATGTTAGATGGCGTTTCTTCTTTCCTTCCATATTTTTTGGTTGCCTCTCTTCTATAAAGGGCAAGCCATTGTTTGTAAACACTCAGCTCACCTTCCTCTTAAGGTTTCCCAAGCCACCATGAGTGTGCAACGAGATATAATCTTTCCTTGCTTTGTCGGTGATTTATGCCTGGATCGACGATCGGAGGTTGATTCTATACGAAGCCGGCTCCATCACTTGCCTTGAGCTCTTATTTGGGAACATTGGCTAGGAATGCACACATTGCTCCTTTGACATACACAACTTGGAGAGAGATGAAAGTAATTGGGAGGATATGAGGCAAACAGTTAAGGAATCATTTTTTTTTTCTTATCATTGATGTATGCTTTCTATTTATTTTTGAATTGATTTTGGACAAAGATTGAAAATTAAATGCCAATATATTAGTGTTAAGGGTTATACAACTCACATCTATACAACTTGCATCACTTTTGTCTTTGTAATTTTTTTGTGCTTTAGATGAATTATGCCATGGAAATTATGTTGTCATGTTCTTTTTTGTTATACCCTACAGCCACATAAAGCAAAATCAAGTAAATTATGAGAATGCTATTAGATATTAGTACTTGTAGAATGTTATTAAATCAATTCTTGTAACTGTGGGATAGTCAAAACAAGGAGATGCCTACTATTGGTTCTCGTTCGATGTTATTGGCGGTTAGGATAAGCTCTTTTGGTCGTAGATTGGTGATGTAGCATTCGCGTGCAAGCTTTTGGTCAGCATGGATTGTGATGATGATGCTAGATGCTAGATGCTAAGGGGAAATTCATGGCTAGGTGTGGCATTGACACTATCACCTCCAAAGTGTTCAAGGATGATCTTCCCAAAAGAACGTTATATGATATGTGTGCCTCAACTGCAAGGAATCAGATAGGGATAGGTTTTACCTGACAGCCTTTGCAGAATATTGCGTCCTGGTAAATGTATTCGCGTGTGCATACCCTCTCCCCAGAAAATTTGTATAAGGGTTCACCGTGAGAGATCATGGCTTCGATTGGTAACTATAACTTCTAGTATGTAGCATAGTAGAAAATGTCTATTGGATCATGGATTTGATCCACCAGTACTTTTTAATAGCAAAGTTTTTGAACTCCACAGTTATAACCATTGGATCATCTTACTACTAATGTACGCCCTGGATATATGCATCTGTGAACGTGATGGGAGGCATCCTTCGACACCTTTGTGTAGGGGTAACAATGTTAACGGATTGGACGCCTCTAAGGTGTCATTTTCTAGCTAACATCGTCGCTCCTCTTATGAAGCCTCCTGATATGGTGTTTATAGTTTCGGACAAAGGGACTCGGTCAGTAGGGTTGATGTCAGTCTACGCCGGAGGGTGTTCTCTACGTTCGTCTTTTTTGTCTCTTTGATCACATTGGCAGACTAGGTCTGTATTTCGGTTGTACATTGGTCGAGAGTTGCTTTCTCCTTCTCTTTTTACAAACCGTTTGAGGTGCTCAAATCATATTAGCTCTTTGATCTTATCTTGCAACGCTTTACATTCATCAGTTATGTGCCCATTATTATAATGGTATTTACAATACTTGGTCATATTAGTGTTGGGCGGGTTAAGAGTTTTGCAAAGGGTGAGGGGAATGAGGTCTGTTTGTAGAGCTTCTTTAAGGATATGCGAGTGTGGCACGCTTAAGGGCGCGTACCACGAATAACTTGGTGGCCTAGGATCTTTGGGTCTGGGATTTGCTCTTGAGAATGTGTTTTTTAGCCTTTCAATCAACAGGTTGCAAGTCAGTTCAAAACTTGGTTCGCATCATTTTCATTTCTTCCATGCGTATGTAATCCACTACTCGTAGTTTGAGTTGGTGCACGGTGATAGAAGGTCAGAGGTGGACGTTATCTACGAATGGTCCAGGTTTGAGGGTTAGGGCCATGCATTACAGGATCACATCTTGCGTTAAGTTTTTGATCGTGAGGGCCGCCTAGCTAGACCGGTCAATAAAGGCTCTCATTATCTCGTCTCTTTCTTGCCTAAAATCGAGGAGGGATAACGGGGTGGCTTGGTGGGGACGACTTCCTGCAAATTGGGTAGAAAAGAGGTTGGGCAGGGTGTCGAAACAATCTATGGAATATGGAGGAGGGATGTGCACCACTCCAAGGCTAACCCTTTGAGGGTGGCGGTGAAGTCCTTGCACATCACGACATCTTCGCCTGTGTACAAGCTGACATGGGTGACATAGATCTTCACGTGCTCGTCGAGGTCTGTTTCCCCAATATATCACTCAAGTGTGAAGGCCTCCCATTGCCGTTATTGGATGCCTGATAGTAGTTGGAAGGGTGGTAGTGTGATGGGTTGGGAGGGTAGGTGTATGACGGGTTGTGGTGAAGGTATGGGGAGTTAGGTTGTACTCGCTTTCTTCTTCAGTTGGCTGACACATGGGAGTTTTGGAACTTCCTTTTCCTTACCCTTGTGGGCAACATTCATCTCTATTTTCCTTTTGAGACACGAATTTTCCTATCTCATGGCCTTCATTCCATCAGCATTGCGCTTTTTGAACTCTGCGAATTCTTGTTGCATCTTGGCTTGTCCTTCGAGGATGGCGACCAGGTCGACCTGATTTATGACGACATCCTTATATCTTGCTTCAACATCCTTTGAGACACCAACTTTGTTGCCGGTTAAAACCATCTAAAGATTCGTGGATTGCTTTTGTAAGATGCTAATTCGGGCCCTAAGGTGTGCGCCAATTGTTCTCGCGGAAACAATAATAGATTATCATGAAACTCAAATCTTATCTTACCCCAATCTTTGAATCTCTTGGATGGATGCTCTTCAGCCTTATTCGACATGTCTTCGTATCTTCTGGGTAGAACAGTTTCGAGGTTACCTACAGAAAAGACTCCAACGATCAAGTCAGCAAAGACTCTCAAATTCAAATCTCACTTTTTAGCATTAATGAATTATGTATCTTTAAATGTTGGAGTCCACCTGTATTTATAAAACATTAATCATAGTTTTGCTTTGCTTATGAGCTGGGCCTCTATTGGGTTCGTATAGGCCTGGTCAAGGCTCACGCTTCAGGTTTATCATTTGACTCTGGGAGCTCAACTGTTATATCCTAAGTTTAGGGTGGGCGGTCCTTACTGGTATGTAACTTTAGCTGCCATGTACACATTGTCTTTTTGTATAGTTTACCGTCTAAACTATTCAAACTAGTACTATAGGTTAGCGGGGTAAGATTCAAGTGTTCTGTCTTAGCAGTTAAGGTCGGGTACTGATTCATGCCGGTTCTATCTGCCTAGTATAGTACACCACCTTTGCTCCATTTTCACCGTTGGCTCATTTGTTTGTTCTGTCTTCCCTCACTTTTTTTTTGTTTCTTTGAGGCTCGTTATGTTCTTTCTAACACATGCATTTTGTATCGTTATTCTTGTCCATCTTTTTTCATTCAGGTCACATGTTGCAACACGTGTTTCCTAACTTTCGAAACGTGTTTTGCATTGTTGTAGTACTTAGCTTTTGCGCTTCCAGGTTTTTAAAAATTTATATTTTTTTATGTTGTTAATATATCTTTTATATGTTTGATATATCTAGTTCGTGCTTAGATGTTTCTGGTTGTTTTGTTTCTTACTAAGTTCATAATGTAGACAAAAAGAAAAGCAAAAAAGAAAATATTTAAAAAAAAATAAAAAATAAGCTTCGGTTATAGCAAAAATCAAAGCATTAGTGAAGAATAGTCTTCGGGTTGCCCAAGGAACCAGAGCATATAGTCAAATAGGTTTCAGTTGTTTTTAAAATTAAAGCCTATTCTCTGTCTCAAGTTTTATTTTTTTTTATTTTAATCTTTTTTTAATTGCTTTTGACTTCGGTTTTGAAGAAAACTGAAGCCTATTCTAGTAGTATAGACTTCGGTTAGAAACTGTTGCCGAAGCCAAAAGCCCCCTTTTTTACCTTGTTTGGATATGCTTGATGAAGCCTCTTAGTCTCATGAGACTCTAGTCAAAACCAATTTTCCACTAAAATGTAACATAGAGGCAACCTTTTATTTGAGGACATCTAGACTCTTTTTGCGCAGTATACAAAGTGTGGACTTATAGACCAGATAGACATGCATATAAAACGAAAGAGAAACTTTGTTACAAAGCTAGCAGAGACAATGGTTGTTTTCCTTGAACTTGTTAAATCTTCAATATACTTTTGTCTCTATTGTCTTTAGACATCTGTTATATTTTTCTTGTAGAATAGTTATGATAAATTGTTATATCTCTCTATGGTAGGCTATGTATTTTACCTTCTCTTTTAGGATTTTGGGATTTTGACCTTTGCTTTTTCGTATGTAATAAAGCTTGGAGCATCCAAGTGTGTGATTTTATCTAAAGTGGCCAATGAAACAGATTATGGATGGGGACTTTCAGAGTTAATGTCAATTATTGTATTGTGCCATTTTCCTTTAATATTGTGAATTGAATACACGAGTCTTTCTTTCTCATTGGGAAATAACTTCAAAGAAGATCTTTAGCAATTATATTCCGTCTTTTTTTCTTTATCATAAAACCCTTAGTGGTCAGTTTATATTGCCGTAAATTATTGAATTTTTAAAAGTGTATGTACATGTCAAAATTTGTAGATGAAAATTGGGGTTGTCTATGAATGTGCTTTGGCTGGATAGGTATAGATGGCCATTCAAATCATTTGTATGTCTTCTTAAATTTTTCTTGATGAAGGTTATTGTGCTTAACAATATATCCTTTATCAAGGTTATCAAGGTAAAGTTGTAATATATCGATACACATATAATTCTTGTAAATTTGTAAATAATAATTATATCTCTAAAAGGAAATTATCAATTTAATATGCATAATTTCTGATATTTACATTTTCGGTTTCAACTTTTGACAACATTTCCATTTTCACACCGTTGAAAATTGTAAAAGAAACTAGTCCTTCTACTCGTGCAACGCACGAGTTTTTTTTATATGTAATAATTGTGGTAATAGCAATGGGTTTTTGGATATTTAATAATCTATATGATGAGAATCTAATATTTTAAAAAGATGTTGAAGTGTATCAATAGAATAGATCAATTTAGAATGTAATTAAAGTGGTATGTCAAGTTAATATTTGATTTCGTTGAATATTATCGTCAACCACCAACAACAAAAATATGACTAATACACTACTTTGTTAATATAAGAATAAAAAAAGAATAAATTACATACCTAGAATGTATCCTTTGGTATTGAAGTTCATAAGTTCCTTTTGTACAGAAATTCCTTTTGTACACAAAGACTTCTTTGTTCAACTTTTTCTGTACCATGATTTTCCTATATAAGAAGATTAACAAAAACAATATACAAAATGTTATAACTTAAAACCAGATTAATGGATAAAAAACTTTGATATGGTTGGTTGTTGTGTGACCTTCAACTTCAAAAAAAACCTCACGATGATCATCTGCAGAAAGTTGATGAAGATTACAAAAAGTTTTCCAGCCAGTTCCAATCTTAACAGAATTACGTCTTATGATCAATTTACATTCGACTTCTCCCCTTGGTCCGTGTAGAACAATAGATCTAAGACCACTGCTTTTAAAATAAGTGGCAAATTCTTTTTTCAA
>Ga0214543_1004216_pt1 | contig 27436 bp, 16 predicted proteins | sample CNSS2metaG_FD_160094 | JGI IMG/M metagenome (GOLD analysis project Ga0214543, IMG submission 160094) | Root nodule microbial communities from cowpea collected in UCLA plant growth center, Los Angeles, California, USA - CNSS2 | ecosystem: Host-associated > Plants > Roots > Nodule | place: USA... | reverse complement strand
TAACTAAAAGTACAATATTTTATAACATAATTATTATAATTGAAAATAATATAATTATTTTAAATCTTTTTGAAAAATACAACTCGAAATAGAAAATGAGTTTAAATATGAATTTCAAGTATTAAATGTATATTAAATAAAAATTTAAATATTTGTAAATGCAATGTTAATTAAAAACAATTGAACAATTAAAATAATAGAATAAGAACTTGAATTGTATCATTGAAAAGTGAGAAATTTTGTAGACAATAATTAAAAGGTGATTAAAATTTCAAACTCTAAAATGATGACCAATTTTACACTGATGACGACATCTTTTACATAGTGGTGGGTTGTGTCATTGTAACTGATGTTGTTGCCGTTCAAGAATGTTGAGTCCATATAATACAAAACACCATAATAGACAAAATTTCTAAATGGTTTTCTATGATAACAAAATACTATATAGAAATAAAAATATAAGTGGTTATTGATCTTACATGTTTAACACTACAAATCTAAGTTAAAAAAATGTGATAATGCCTATATATGAAATATTTTTGTTTTAATTACTCAAATAGTTAGATATGGAAAATAACCTTTTGTGTTAAAGTGTTTACACTATGATACTTTGATTATCTAACATGTTCTTTTGTAGACTAACAAATATTTATCAAGTTAAAAATCATCAAATGATATATGATTAGTCTATTCAAAATAACTCGGTTAGATGATACATCAATTTACTCCATCAGACACTATAGGATCAACAATCAAATGATACAATTAGACAAAATAATGGTCTTTTAGTCAAAGTTCACATTTGTACTAATCACATGATATAGTAAAGTGAATTACTAGACACCCCAAAAGAATGAGATGACTAGAAGACTCATTAATGAATCAAAAATACTATATATGTTTAGATGATACAAGATCAGAAGAAAAGGATTAGACGATATGAGTACAACTCATTAGATGATACAAACTTCATCTATAAGATGATATAGGTTTAACTACCTATCAAATGATAAATTTTTGACTTCCTATCACACGATACAAGTTTGACTACCTACCAGACAATATAGGTTTGGTTACTTATTAAATGACATGATTTTGAACTTATTAGACAATATGAAGTTGAACTATTCATCATACGACTACAACATATCGTCTGACACATTAATATTATTATCTGGTTGAATTTATCTATTACTTTGCTAATTTTCAATGGTTTATCTTATGAACTAATTGATAACCACAATGATAAAAGAATCTTTAGAAAAAGAAATTAATCTTATTAGCAAAGATTTGTGTTTAATTAAAATTGCTTCAAATTTAAAACGAAATCATTGCAAAATCAAATATCAGTGATACTGAAGTATTCAATAGTTATATGATTTAAAGACTTTAAATGAAGAAATATAAATATAGAAGTTACATAGAGAAATCAATCAAAAGAAGAAATCTACGTTCAATGAATTTTAAAGAGAAAACGTTGTAGCATGTGTTGAAGATTATATAAGAAATTCCCTTATCAAGTACTAAATATGAAGATAATTAATCCCAAAGTTACATCAGTCATTTACTTATGATGAAAATCATTCATCGTAAACAAATGTCTCTGTGTTGCCACAATCATTTACATTAAAAATGGAAGAAAGACAAAAAGAAGAAAAGATCCAAAAAAAAGAAGGAAAGAATCAATGAGAAAGGAAAGAATAAAAATCCTTCAAGATTATATCAAAATGAAGATGTTGATATGAAGAAAATTAATCTGAGAAGATTCAAAAATAAAGAAACCTCAATAGTTATATTCGCAACACGTATATAAAACAAGCCCAAGTTGAAGAACAAATAGATCATATTATTGAAGATATAAAGAGTAGTAGAAAAAGATATTTACATGAACACAATAGTAGAGAGCAAGAACGAGAAAAAGGAAAAAAGAAGATATATCAAGAAGTTGTGCATTTACAATGTCTATAAACCATCATCAAGTGTGTTAAAATCAATAGTCTAAACTGAGTGAAAACAATAGGTGTGTGATAAACCTTTGTAATATTTTTCACTTTGTGAAGTATACCTAGTGAGCGTAAATTATACTCTCATGTTTTGAGAGTGTTTCTCATTATTCCATTGAGAGTTCTTGGTCTTATGAGTATATTAAAAATGTGTTACTTAGATAGGTTATACTTATGTTACCTAGAGAGGTTGATGCTTGTGTTATCTAGAGAGGTTGATACTTGTGTTATCTAGAGATATTGTACTCATGATACCTAAAAGATTGATACTCATCTATAATCAATTGTAATTGATTAGTGAAACCTCTTAAGTGATGTACTTAAGAGAGATTGGACGTAGCATGTGTGTTTTTGTGAATTAGTATAAAATTATGTGTATGTGTGTTCTTTATTTTATATCTTCTAGTCAAGTATATCTATGTGTGAAAAGCTTTTAAAATATCTATAAGATTTATTCATTCCCCTTCTAGAGCCCATTTGCACTATTTTAACATTGACACCTAATATAACACATAAAAATATAAACATTTGAACACAAACACATGTTAAGATAAGTGTCATTCTATAACCACATGTTGACATGTGTCGCATGAAATACATGCATATCAACATGTGGTTCAACTCATGTCATTCGAAACACACACATCGACATGTGATATAACTCATGTTAATGTAAATGCATGAGCATTAACACTATTACCGAGCCATTTAAAAAAAACAAATAATAATTATTTTTAAATAACTTTGTTTTTACTTTCTAATCAATTAAAACTTATTCTCCATATTTTTAATTAATTATTTTAATTTACTTTGTTCTAAAATTAATTTTATTTTATTTTTCTTATTCTTATTCTTATTCTTTTAGTTTTTCTTGCCTTTCCACCTAACACACAAAATAAAAAAAACTAAACAACTAATCCATAATTTGAATTTCAAAACTGTATCCTGGAGGGTTTCTTTGGTCGGAGGTCCAAATCGAAGATGAGAATTCTAAGATTCTAGAAAATTATAATAATTAAGAAAATAAATAAGGTTAAATAGATATTTTAAGAAAATAATAAAAGGGTTTAGTAATTATTTAATTAAAAAGATATTCTTAGATATAGCTAGTACTATTAAATAAATGAATATACAAGTAAAGGAGGTTAACTAGTATTGGTTTTTCTTTTGGGTGTTGATTGAGTCCGTATTATTGCTTTGTGGGCTTTGCTATGATAAAGGTTATTTTTTTCTAAAAAGGTATATAACATGTTCACGGACTATGTGTGAGGAAAGCTAACTATCTTGCTTGTATACATGTTGTATTAAATTGTGAGTGTAAAGGAAGCTAGATCATGATTTCTTTTGAGTTTTGTGTGCGGTTGTTATTTGATGAGTAAAATGTGTTCTTAGTAGTGAAGGTGTTGAAAGTTTTGATTTTAAATAATTAATCTAAAGTTGAAAGTTTTCTTGTTAAATGGTGGTTGTAAGGGGAGCTAATATTCTTGTTCTCTTTTTTGCTTGTTTTCTTGTTTATTGCTTTGATGAGTTAATGTGTTTTTGAATTGAAGATGCTGAAAAGTTTTGGAAATTAACATGCCTTTTGTTTTGGTGTTCATATGATGTTAAAAGCGTGTTTTCAAAAAGGATTGGATAGATAATAGGGAATTGTGTAAAGTTTTGTTATGTATTTGTGTGAGTTGTATTGATTTGTAATTTTATTGAATGCATGTGTGATAGAGGGCTACCTCTTGATCCAATACAAAGATGAAGGAATCTTCAAGTGACACGAAGTTGAGGACAATTTTGCTTCAAATAGGAGGGTATGATAAATGACTATCTCTTGATCCAATACAAAGGTGAAGGAACCTTTAGGTTACACGAAGCTAAGGACAACTTCTCTTTAGGAGGGACGGTATGATAAAGGACTATCTCTTGAACATATATAAGAAGAACTTGAGGAGGACTTTTAGCATTAAAAGGACATGAAGACATGAAGACCATACAATTAAAGAATAATTTATATAATTAAATTTAATTATGAAAATGATCTAGCTTGACATGAATACACGAAGATCATACAATTAAAGAATAATTTATATAATAACATTTATTAATTAAATTTAATTATATAAATGATCCAACTTATATTTTTTATAGTTTATTTTATCTTTTGATATCTTCATTATCTTTTGATATATTTGATATCTTTTGATATTTTTCATATCTTTTGATAGTTTTTTTTATATATCTTTTGATATTTTTGATATTTTAGATATCTTTTGATTTTTTTCTATTTTTATCTTTTATCCTTTAAGGCCTATAAAATCCAAGGTCTACAACATTTGTAATCACTTTTCAGTCATTAATAAAGTTTTTTCATTAAAGAGAGGATTCTCTTGCTTCTTGGCTTAGGCTTCAAGGTTCTTATCAAAGACAATGGTCTTTGTGGCAAATCTTCCTTTATCAAAGACTAGGTTCTTTGTAGCGTTAATATTATTAGGTTCTTATCAAAGACATGGATCTTTATGGCGAACCTTCTTTAAACTTATCAGTTTCGATCGTGGCATCTAGACTTATCTATCTTTGATTCTGGCGTCTACCCTTTTTTATTGGATTCTTATCAAAGAGAGACCTCTTTATGGAAAATCTCCCTTTGCTTATTAATCTACTAGATTGTGGCGCATTTCATCTCTGTCTTATTTTGTGTTCTTTACTCTTATTTTAATTGTTCTTTATAGAAGATATTCAAATTTAAAAAAGATCGTAATCTTTTTAGTAAGGATTGTATCAATGTGAGTAGCTCCATGTGAGCATTATGTGAGTTCTAGTTAGAGTTGAGTTGTTTCTTAGGACTAGGCCTTTTTGAGCATTGTTTGAGGCTATGTTCGGAGCATGGTCCTCGAGTGGGTACCTTGAAAGGATCCCTCTTGGTTGGTAGCTTGATGGAGTGGAGGATTCTTAGAGTGTCAAAGATAGAGGGTTGATGTCTTTGGGAAGATAAATTTATGAATTATGTTTAGGTGTTCTTATTTATGAAGGTCTTTTGAGTGTCTAAGCAAGAGGATGAATGTTTATGGGTAGAAAACTCTATTAACTGGTTTTTGATGCTTGGCTCTTGAGTGTTGAGGACAAAGAAAGAATATCTTTGGATTGAGAACTTTATGAATGAAGGCTTTGTTGCGTTTTAAAAATTATTGGTAGGTTGTTTTAAATTATCTCAATTTTCGAATGACTATTAAGACGTGTGAAAGTTGTAAGACCCGAGAAATTTAAATAATTAAATAAGTAATTATTTAATAAATACAGGTAGTGGAAATCTTATGAAAATTAATGTTAGCTTTTATGACGTGGAATAATACTAGCTCAAGTGGTTGAGAGTACTTGGTTATCTTGAGAGGACTTAGATTCAAGTCCTATGTAAGCCAATTGTGTGTTAATTATTATTATTTTTAATAATAATATGTGTGATCATGAGGAGTGATAATAAAAGCCTAGATGTATAGGAATTATCATGAAACATGAATTGGTTGGATGGTTGTGCCTTGACTTGACATTGGCATGGTGGTGTGTTTGAACCTTGGTTAGATTTAAATCATAACAAATTTTTTTTATGCCTTGGGACGAATTGAGTAGATGAAGAGCAGCAGATCGGTTCTACGAATCTGGACACAAACAAAGAGAAGGTGAATTGGAAGGAAGAGATAGTGGAGATCAAAGAGAGGGCAACTTAGAGCAAGGAAAAAGCTAGGCACATTTTTTGAACGTCGAATCCAGGTTAGGGGAGTTGTACTTCGTATTTTGTACTAAATTGTATAATTTTGGACTGAATAAAATGCATATGATCCTTGAACTCTGCTAAAATCGCGTAACCTATTCGGGTTTCTGGAAATTTTTAGAAATCGCTTGGCAGCGTTGAAGACCCGCCAGGTGACTCATGCCTCCAGAACCCAATTTCTGGGTTTTCCTATGAACCGCCTGACGGTTGTGTATGGTTCGCCAGGCGATGCAAACTGACTTGTTCAGTTTTCTAGTTTTCCTAAGTTTCTATGATGTTTACGATACTTTGAATTGATTCTCTATGTATAATTATATTATTGGCAAGGTATTTATATGTTTGGGATTATATTAAATGATGAATGGTATGAATCTTTGCCTAATTGGAGGTTAGGGTTCATGTTGGGATTGGGGATGAAGGTACAAAATATATGTTTATGATTGATGTTATGTTTCATGAAAATGGTACAATGTTTGTTTTGGAGTCTTTAATTATGTCCATTGGGCTGAAATTCAGTGTGGTATGTTTACTTGGTAAAAGATTATGTGTAAGGGAATTACCTTGATAATTGAATAACTGCATGACCTCAATTATGAAACCATGAATTTGTTGAATTGTGTTTCAGTCAGATGATTATGACTGGATAATTGTAGTGGTGCTATGAATTGTGTGATGTATGATTAGGGATTCATTAGAACATGTTCAAAAGTGTCAAAAACTAGTAGCACTTGCGCTACTGGTATGGCGCCTAGCGACGCGGGGCGAGCCGTCAGGCGACAGGGACTCAAAACAGTGGTAGTGGTCACTAGAATCATGTGGCGCCTAACTGCAAGGGTGGTTCCGCTAGGCGGAAGTGGACTAACAGAGGAATTGGAAGGCGCATGGCGCCTAGCGGCGCGAGGTGACCGCTAGGCGATCTGGAGCTCATTTTCGCCCAACGACGTGGATGAGGCGCCAAGCAGTTTCAAATGCAGAGGTGGACTGCGTGAGGGATTCTACACAGCTTTGGATGACAATCTTGATACAATGGCTTGTTAGGGGTCCAGTTACAAGTGCAACTTGGTAGTCTTGGAACAAATACAAACTGCAGTTCGTATTGGGGAACTCTGCTTGGTGTTGCAAATTATGGTCATGGCAAGTTTATTCTCGCGTGTGGTCTATCAGGTGGTGGCCTATAGTTGGAGGGGCGAGTAAACACTCGGGGCAGCAAGGATCAATCAATGTAATCATCAAAGGGTGTAGAATCAAGAGGCGTCCAAAGGAAGATGTGAATGTTGGGTTTGACTGTTGGGTTTTATGTTAGAGTAATGGGTTTAAAAATTAGTACTTTATTGTATATTGCATTTCTTTTATTTGAGCTCACCCCATCTATATGTGTTTGGCAATGATCATGTAACTCGTTACATGGGAGCAGATGTTGATGTAGGTGAGCCCGTGGATACTTAGAGTCGAAGAGGGGCCAACTTGGGACTTTTTCATGGATTTATTTTTCTATGGATTTTCGTATTTAATTTGTAATCTAGATTTTTATTTGGATTTAGAGATGTAAGGATTAAATTAAAAGTTATGCTTTCAACATTTTGGCGCTTATCATAAAGTTTTTATCTTCACACGTTTTGGGAAATGTGTGGAATAAATTTTATCTTTTTATTTATTTGTTATCCATTTTTATTTAAATAAATAATATTCAGCCAGGACGTTACAAAAGTGATCTAGGAAAGAAAAGATTTTAGTTTTTTTTCATTTGTGACTCACCTTTCTTTCTTAAGAGTCTAACTTGGTGAACTCTCATATGTTTTACTTTTAACAAAAGAAATAATTTTTGGAAAAGTTGTTATTTTTCATATAGATTTTAAACACTTTCAGAGTTTTATTTTTAAAATTGAGGTTTTACTTTGTTATGTTAGCTTACCTTTAACTTTGTAGTTGTGGTTTCCACCTAGGTGATTGTATTTTTATACGGGAGCGGATGATCATATAGGTGTTAAGGAAGATTCACAACAATGAAGGATTTTATGTAAGACATTAATTTTCATTTTATTTGAGTTTTAAATAAATTGGTCACGATTTTATTTTTAAAAGTAAATGTTCTTATTGGGTTTAGATTCTTGGACTGTATAATGAAGCTCCACGGTGGAATTTGATGGTTGAGTGAAGCTTCCTTGCAACAAAATGGATGAAGCATCGAAGGTTGGAGATGAAGTGGTAACGAATGTAGTTTGGTGAAGGTTCCTGAGAGGTTAGACCAACTTAGGGAGGAGGGCTAGAGGAGACATCTAGGAGAATGCTCTATGATTATGTAGCCATGGATCTTGGCCAACCACACTAATTAACCATGTCCACTATGATTCTAGATCTAGATCTAGATCTCCTTATTTGGTGGATCAAAGAACATATGGTAAGTCACACTTTACACATTGTAGCATATGCTTAATGTGTTTAAGTGTGAAAAGCTTGCATTCAGCCAAAGTTGAGTCAATGAGGCCGAGGGCCCATTTGTACTTAGTCTTGGTGAATTTTGGTCCATTTCCATGCTAATGCACACATTATTAAAAGATGAACTAATTACATTGGCCAAAATGCAAATTAATCGCAATTAGCAATCTAAATCTTAATGTCTTCCTTGACCCATTTGAATAATAATTGAATGGCTTTGGACTCAAATGGATTTTGAGATTCACCTGCTTTTTCAATTCTATTAAGCATTCCTCTATTGATTGAGCCAATTGGGCTTGGGCCTTGAGTTGGGCTTGGGCCTAAGTCATCATTGTATGACATGTGGCAGAATCCTAATGGTGCCTTTATGAGGTAGGTTGGTCCGGATAGGGGAAGATCCACCTGTAAAAGACTTTCCCATGCTTAAGCAAGAGCTTAGAAATATGTTTAGAGTATAAGTAAAAGTATGAAGAATGTTTCAGTGCGTTGTACTTCCTGGTCAAGCTCGTTATATGAAAATAGAAACACTCTCTTATATAGTGTGCGTGAACATATAACTATTTGTTTCTATATTTCTATATGGTATCAGAGTAAGGACAATCCAAGGAGGTGTGAGAAAACTCTTGACATTTGTTAACAGTGGTGAAAGGTTCGACAGTTAGACTGTTGTGTCAGGACAACAAAGAAGGCACTGTGCATGAAGTAAGGGTGTTACTTTTCCAAGGTCGGAAGGTGTAGTCTCTTGAAAGTGATCAAGAAGACAACAAGGAATCTTAGATGGGTCAGAGGAGGCATGGTGGGATTCAATGGAATCATACAAGGTGGTATACCCATATTTTACAACAAGCTATTTGATGAATGACATATCAAGATGTTGGCCATTTTTTGTTTTCAAGATGTGGCAGAATTTATCACTATCGGGTTAGAGAGTTCAGGAGCAAAAGCGATTGACGAAGAGAAACATGCTTACAAAGCACACCAGGAATTGGACAACAAAGCAAAATTTTTGCTCTATCAAAGCGTGAGCCCCAAGATCTTCAACAAAGTCTCTAAAGGAAGCACTGCTAAGGAGATATGGGATATCCTAATCAAGACATATGGAGATGGTGACAAGAACAAGAAGGTGAAACTTCAAACCCTGTGCAAACAATTCGAGTTTATCACCATGAATGAAAATGAAACAATTTGAGAGTATTTTGACAAAATATAAGCACACATGAATGCTATGAGGGCGTGTAAGGATTGTTAGCATAACCAACCTTGGTGAAAGGATTTAATGAAGCAAAGTGCATGAGATCACATGTGATTGATGAAGATTGACGAATATCCATTTGATGATCATGTTTATATTGTGTTAAATGTGGAAATTGAGTGTAAAATATGATGTTTACATATTGTACCATATTCGTAGGCTATATGACATATGTTAGATGTCTTGCTAGTTATGTGTGTCCTTTTTAATCTATTAAAATGGGTTTTAACAAGTTAAGAAGCTTGTGGTATATAGTTTCTGATGTGAATGTATTCAATCAGTTGAACTGTTTTTCAATCGACTAATTTCACTTAAGTCAAGTGAAATCAACAGATTGTACGGACAAATCAACTTGTTGAATTCACTTAAGACCAAACTATATAAGTTGTCTTTCAAAGAGTTGAGGCACAATTTTTGAGTTTTTGACAGGGTTAAAGTTAGGAAAGGAAATTCATGATGACACCAATGTAGAAAGGGTATTTGACAGCGGTTATTTTTACTATTCTGCCCTGGTTCCAGAACCGAGACACATAAGGCTAAGGCAAAAAAGGGTAAGCTTTTGGCCTTGGTTGTTACCTAAGGCAGAAAACCCCCTTTTTGCCTCAGTTCTGTAGAGAACCGAGGCCATATACTGTCTCTTTTTGCTACCATAACGCCACCATAGCAACCACTACCACCGTAAGAAATCCTTCAATAGAGGTGGCGCTGAAGGCCAAGCCAGTCCTTTATTATGGTCCAAAACCAAGTCAATGGTCTCGAAAATCACGGAACCAACCTCCCCCAAAGTGACGTACGCCAGTCAGATCAAGGTATGGCCTAAAACAATGACGTGCAGAAGCTAGCAATCGGTGATGGAAGAAATAGAGAAGTGGAACGCGTTTTCAAAACGAAAAAAAAGGGAACGCATTTCAACTTACCCCTTGCGAGAAATGACGGCACGACGATGGCTGGAAGTGGGAAAGAAGGCGTTGCAAAGGCTCGTCGAAGTAGTGGACGCATTCGTCGAAGTAGAATGGTGGCACTATGGTGGATGTTGGTTTCCGAGAGAGAGAAAGAGAGAGAAGAGAGAATGGAGGTTATAGGCACGAGGAAGACAAAAAAATCCACTACAGGATACGTCTTTTTCTATGGACAAGCTCCAATCTCTTAGAGCTCTATGAAGGAACCGGTGGTAGCTTTGTCTTTCACGTGAGGCTAAATACATTGCAGCTCTCAAGTTGCATGTCAAGCTGCCTGGTTAGTGATGCTGGTAAAGGAGTTGAAGGTTGAAGTAGCTCAACAACCCAAATTGTTTATGGACAACAAATCTGCTATAGATTGGGCTAAACATCCAACTGCACATGGTAGAAGCAAGCACATAGAAACAAGGTTTCACTTCCTACGTGAACAAGTCAATCATGACAAACTTGAGATTGCCTAGTGCAAGTCAGAAACACAACTTGTAGATCTTTTTACAAAAGCCTTGAAAGGAGAAAGATTCAGATTCCTTAGACACTATGTAAGTGTTGTTAAGATTTTCACTTAAAGAGGGATGTTGTAATTAAGTCAAAGTGGTGTGACCGTTACGACGATTATATACTTTGATATCAGATTCTATATGTTGTTATTCTTTGTGTACATATAAAAGTCTTGTATCCATTTCTTTTTTGGTTTAATGAGAATAGAAACATTTTCTAGTTAAAGAAGGATGTTGTAGTTAAGTCAATGTAGTGTGACCGTTACAACGGTTATATACTTTGATATTAGATTCTATATTTTGTTATTCTTTATGTACTTATAAAAGTCTTATATCTATTTTTTATTTATTTAACAAGAATAGAAACACTTTCTTCTGTGTAAACATATAACTATCTATTTCTATATATATTTCTATAGTAGTCAAGGTATCTTAGAAAAAAAAATGGGACCTTATAATAATTCAATTCCAAATTTTCAACATGTTAATTTGAAAATTTATTCTTACCGGGTCTGTTTGTAAAATTGTTTTTAAAAAGTAGATTATTTGTAGAAAAAGTTCAATTTTTTACACTAGAAACAGTAGTTCTATTTAATTAAATTAAATTATGTGAAAATATGGAAAATAAATAGACATGAAGCTGTTTAATTAGAGTAAATTATGTGGAAGTATGGAAACGATGCAGATGGTGGTGGGTACAATTGTCATTATGAATATGGTCATTTTAAGCCCTATTCCCACAGGGCACTTTTTCAACCATTTTCTACCGATAACTGAGAAAAGTCACTGTTTCTTGTCTTGTCATTTAGCACTTAGCACGGTGAGAGAGAGGGAGAGGGAGAGAGAGAGAGAGGGAGAGAGAGAGAGAGAGAGAAAACGCGCCAGCAAGACAACCATTCATAAAGAACCATTTGGTTAGGGTTTTTAGGGTTTTCGGGACATGGGCTCTTAGTAAACAACAATGCAAAAAGGAAAGTTGGGATTTTGATTCCTTTATCCTTCATTATTTTGTGCTTATACCCATTTTATTTTCTGTTTTTCAAATAACAAATAGTTTCAATGTTTAAATAACGTCCGGATTAATATTGTTATTATTACTGGAGCTATATTCAAAATAATAAAAATATAAAATACAATATTTTTCTATTATATTTTTCTATAATAATAATATTATTATTATTGTTATCACTGGTAGTAAAATAGTTTTAATTGTTTAATATATCTATACTATTTATTAATATAATATGTTAGTACCTCAATGTTGCTTTCTGATGTTAGAAAGTATCTTAATCTATCATCTTGAACAACTAAAATATGATTATTCTTTTAAGTTAATTGGCGTTTGTAGACTCTGTAATCAAAAGTGTAATTGATTTTAATTATTTATATTTACTATATAGCTATATTTTTTTATAACATCATGAATAGGTTTATCTTTATTATAAATCTAGAATTTATGAGATTTTTCTTTTAAATTACATTTTTTTGTATTTTGAGACTTTATTTATGGGATTTCAGTCAATTTCTACCTGCGTTATGGAAAGTTTAATTCTGCTTGTGTGAATGTAATGTTGGTTATTTGCTTTTAATTATAAGAAATTACTGACGAAATATTTTCACGACAAAATAATGTAGATAATAAAAATAAACTTAAATAGGTAATATATAGCAAGCTAAATAAAGTTTGCAATATTACTTTTCTAATAATGTGCTAACTAATAAAACATTGATTCTTATTATAATGAATTTATTAACTTTTATAATATTCTTACTTAATTATTTTATAGTTCTGTAAAATATTTTATAGACATAACATGGAAATTAATTAATTTTTTAATGTGTCTATTATTGAATAATTGATTGAATTCAAGTAATACAAATTTGACAGTTAAAAGAAAAATATTAAAATGGTTACATTCACATCTGTCCATGTTTATTTTCTAATTTATTATCATTAAATATTTTTATTCACATAAAAGTTAATTATGTTATTTTTTTTCATATTTTTTTGAAGTAATTAATATTCTTCTTATTTATGATAATTATTCTATATAAATAATCCAAAATAGCTGTCATATTTTGGTGTGATTTTGGTCACTTTTTCTACAATTACTTATAGCAAATGTTATTTACTCTCTTTCATGTGCTTAAATATGAAAGCAACAAATATTGTATCCAAATGGAATAAGTCTTTATTTCAATATAAATTTCTAAACATAAGGAAAAAAAAAGTAACAACTCTTGTGAAAGATTAATTTAAACATTTGAGCGGTTTTTTAAATGAACTATGTATTTGAAAATTTCGGTGTGTTAAAAAAGTAACTGAAATTTATAAAAAAAAAAATTAAATTGATCTTTTGAGTATAAAGACCTGTAGTTTGTGATTTCTCAAAAATTTTTTGTTTTAGTTTTATTCATAAACCTTTTCTTTTATAAAATCTATTTTTATTACATTCAAAGAAAATTAGTTATTTTAAATTCACTTTTAATAATTCCTACGAACAAAAAACATTTTAAATCATAATAATTACGTATATAATTAAAACTTAGATATGTTTCTAGTCATCGTAAAATTAACTAGCTATAATTTTGGTTTCTATAGTTTCTTCCTTTACTTTTTATCTCAAAAGTTGAAATGACCTTTTTATTTTCAGTAACATGTATCAATTTTTATTCTAATCCTTATAAAATATTTTTCTATTCTAAAAATTTTCATTTTAGTTTTCAATATATTATTTTTAATAAAAATAATTAATATTCATTTTATGAATATTAAAATTTGTTAAGTAACAATATATTAACAAGCATTTAATAATCGAAATGATCATTTAAATTTTTAATCAACAGATAAAGTTAATTAACATATATAATAGCAAGCCTTAAAAATAAAAACTTTCAATTTCATACAGCAACCAAAATCACCAAAACCAAAACTGAGTGGTTTCCCACAACACAAACACATTTTCGTTATAATCGTCAGACAAGAAAAAGGAATAACAGTGAATTAATGAATAAACCGGTAAAACAAATCGAAAATGCAGAGTAAGATTTTCTGGTGATTATCTATTTATTTATTTTTATTTTATTTGAAGATTTTGATGAGTTATTTGATGAAGCTTGTGGAGCAATTAAGTGTAGTGTACGACTGAATTGTCTTTAATTGTGGCTACCCTCCCCACCATTCCTCACCTTACCACATCCTTTCTTTCCTTCTCTCGCCTATTCTTTCTTGGTAACAGTAATATTTGTATCTTCAGCTGCCAGGCGCCGTTTCCTTTTACTCTCTCTTTCTCTCTCTTCCTTTTTCAAAATCCAGTTTTTACTTACTCTCATCATGCCTCACTCTTCTCCATAACCATTCGCACACACCCAATTCTTTTTCCTTCTTCTCCATTCTCCACCTGACACACTCACACACCCAAATTCAAATTTCACTACCAAAAACAATGGTGGGTACATACACACTACACACTCATACACATCTTTCTGCTTAAATTTAATGACCTTTCACACACCTCACTGCTTTCTTCTTTAGCTATACCATTTTTATGCCTCTTTTCAACTTAATTCGCTTCACTCTCCTGACGCAAACACTCCTCAAAATTCAAATTGCAAAGGGAAAAAAATAATCATGGTGGATGTCCTTTCTTCCTCTTAGGCTTTCTCACTTTGCTTCTTTTCTTGCTTCCTGTTTTCTTCTCTTTTGTTCTTCCATTTTCTGTTTATTTTGCTGAATTTCTTTTAATTCACTTCGTTCCTTCCTTCAGTCACCCGTGCAGTTCGTTCCTTCCTCGTCTCATGCTCCTCGTTGGCTTCAAGTCCTCCTTACGGAGAAGTTCTACAACGCTTGCATAATTCACGAGGAGGCGAAGAAGAACGAGAAGAACGTCTATTGCTTGGATTGTTGCATCAGTCTCTGCCCTCACTGTTTGTCCCCTCACCGCTCTCATAGACTCTTGCAGGTACTGTTTTTTCACTACGTTGCACAGAAGATGCAAACAAATCCGATGCTCAATTCTTTTAACTTCTGTTTACACCCTTTTTTGCAGATTAGAAGATATGTGTATCATGATGTTGTGAGGTTGGATGACGCTGCAAAATTAATTGACTGCACTTCGGTTCAAGTATGTTTTTACCTTTGATTTTCATACACAGGTTCAGTTCATTCGGCATAATTGAGCCAATTATCAAGTTTCGTTAAAAAAACACGCTTAAAAAAAATAAAAATTATGGCGGTGTCTAATCTCCTTCGTGCAACTTCACCCTCAACCTGGTGTTTCAAGCAAGCTAATTAAAAGGAGCAAAGTTATCAAGTTTCGTTAAATGTTTTGTTTTTTTCCTTTCATGTCTGTCTTACATGATTGTGGGTGGTGGAAGTTGCACAAATGGATGGTTGGGTTTGTGAAATGTTTTGAGCTCTATCACTCACACCCACATGGTTACTTTCTCTCTCTACAGTCCTACACAACCAACAGTGCAAAAGTGGTATTTTTAAACCAAAGGCCACAGACAAGGAACTTCAGAGGCTCCGGCAATTTCTGCAGCACCTGTGACAGAAGTCTGCAAGACCCATACCACTTCTGCTCCCTTTCTTGCAAGGTCCTCTTTTATTACTCCTAATATATAATGCATTCCCATCCTTTTTTGTGCATATAATTTTTTTTTCCTCTCACGGGTCTTTTTCTCATTCATATACCTGTATTGTTTTTCTCACAGATCAATTATCTCGTCAGAACAACGGGTTCTCTCTCCGGTTACCTCTTCGAGTGCAACTACTTGCCGTTACCAGAATCTGGGCTCGACGATGGTCTGATGACCCCTGACTCGGTTCTGGAACCGGCCGGTTCGGCCCGAACCTCGTCAGGCTCCGGAGGGTATGGCGGGGTGGATTGCAGGACCACCCTGGCTTGCACTGCAACCACTGAGATTGTGAGGAAGAAGAGAACCGGCGGGTCTGGTTTCCGGCCACCGTGCCGACCGGCGTGTTCGCCTGTGTCGGAAATCTCGTCGGGTCTGATGAACCGGAGGAAAGGGAACCCCCAGAGGGCCCCGCTGTATTGAAGGACTAGCGAGAGGGTGAGGAGGTTCTCTCAGATGAAAATGAGAAATGAAAAATGAAAACCGTCTCATGAAAGGAAACAACTTTTTGGCATTTTGCTATTATCATTATCAATTATTCTAAATATTACTATGGATTTTAAATCTGGGATTGGAACTTAATACACTTTACGGGGAAGAAAAACCTCCTAGTTTTGTAGATTATCACCCTCTGCTTCGTACGTTGCTGCTGCTATGTATCTATGTACCGAGTTTGTTAGAACAGTGTAATGATTTATTTTGAGGTTTATCAGTGTTAATTCGCAGTTTTATATGGAGCAAATTGGTGTTGGATATTGCGGAGGAAAATGTGATATTTGGTTGGATTAGGAGGTGCAGATAGAGCAGGGTTTTTAAGAGGAAGTGGCTATGTGTTGAGTGTGTCCCACACTAATCTTATGGTAATCCCAGAATAGCAAGGATTGGGTTTGTACTGCACGATAATTTGTCCTATTTTTTTCCTTCTCGTTTCTGCTTCCTAGTGCAGCGTCGTGACAAAATTCAAAGACAGTGCTCTTTAATTTATTGCTATTTGTCCCTATCCCATTGCGCTGCATTTGAGGTCTCCTATGGCAAACTTGCAACTTCTTTAATCAACTCCCAACCATTCGAATCATATTCATTAAATGGTGGGTTTTTCTTGTAACTTTACGTCACCATAAATATCCTCAGTTTGAGGAAAATGAATCACCCAAATGCTCTTTCAGGATGTTCCTTTTTTATTTTCTTAAAAGTCTTTCTATTTCATTATTTTACGCAAAATTAAATTATAAATTATAAATTATGTTATTTTTATAGAAAATAATTCTGATTAAGCAACACTATAAATCGAGACGTTATTGTACGACTGTTGACTGAAGTACTCTTTCTAGTATTCTAATTTTAGATTATTGAAGTCATTAAATGTAAATGAATTTTAGTGTAAATGTGTTTAAAATGTTATTTTTTAAACAAATACTCTTTTCTTTCCTTGAAATACTTTCAATTTATTATTTTAATAATATTTCAGTTTCTTGTGCCATTAATAGAAATATATCTCTATCTCTGTTTTATTTATATTTTAACTTATATTAAGACTGTATATAAATATAATAGTGTTAATTAATCTAGTTATACATTTTATAATTATATACTTATATACTAATGTTTTCATAAATGTATAACTTCTTTATATTATTATGTAAAAGACTAGTTGGTCTTTGACTTATTTAACATTTTGGTTATAAAAATAAAAAAGAATATTTTTGAAAACATAAAGTACCATATTAATACTTTTAAGCATAGTCCATGGTGAAGAGTGGATAATAGAAGAATCGATAAGTGTAAATTGGATGTGAGAGGGGGTTTAAGATGTTTTTGCAATCCTTGCAATGGAAAGTAATGGAATATATGGCACCAAATAGGAGAAAGTGTGGAAATGTCTTAATTGCTGGTTGGCAAGTGGAGTCCATTTGACCCACCTTACCTGAGCAAAGGTCACAGCTACTTGTCCTTTTCATGTTCTGGGTAAAAGGGTGACTCTTCATGTATCATATCCCATTGGATATCATATTGGCCTAAAAGCATAAAATGACATAACATCTAAGAACCCTTTATTTAACGTCTTGCATTTCAACCAACAACTACGGTTCAATACCCCAAAACCCCTTCCTCGTTATCACATCACTGTAAACAATAAAATATACATATCCTTTTCGATTAATTTTCCTCCCTGTCCTATGCAGCAAGGCTTTATGTGAGTTCATTCAGTTTTGTCTTATGCTTTCTAATTTTGTCTCTTTCACCTCGAACTAAATCTTTTGAGTTGCTATTCAGCTGTTGCCTTGGAAATATTCGACTTTATTAACTACTAATCTATTAATGCTTTTTTGGCGTGTCTAATTTGTATTTTGTTTCTCCGTTTTTTGACTCAAATCGGTGAAGTACTTTCTTGGACGCACATATTATTTTAGCTGGACATTCGTTTGTGAGTATGCACAAGAAGTTAGCTTTAAATAATAACAAAAAGATCTTGTTCCAATCCAAGTATGATCACATAATTATTAGGATCAATTATTGTTGGAGTTTAGAGTTTTTGTCATGGTTTTTTTCTGCAGAGATAATAACAGATTATTATGAGACTTAAATCTCACCTTACCACGATCTTTGAACATCTCGGATGGACTTTCTCCGGTCCTATTTGTCGTGTTTTTGTCTCTTAGCACTTTGCGGAGCGTGCGAGATTATCTGCAGAAAGGACTCCAACGATCAAGTTAGCAAAAACTCTCAAAGTCAAGTCTTAACTCTTGCACCAATGAAAATGTGTACCTTTAATTGTCTTGGTCCTCTCTTATTTATAGAACATTAATCATATTTTGCTTGATTTAGGTTATGGGTTAGGCTTTATTAGGCTCGTATGGGCCTAATTAAGCCCGGACATCAAGTTCAACACTTTGCCCTAATGGTTTAACTATTTTATTCCAAGTTAGGATGGGCGGCCCTGCCAGTTACGAGAAGATCGTGTAGTTAGCGAATATGGTCGTCATGTAAATATTGTTTCACCGTGTACTATTCCTTTAAGTTCGATGAGTATTTATTAGTTAGCAGTCTTTAGGGTTAGCAACTTTCCTAAGTTAGCGGTCTTATTTGAATATTGTGACATAACAGATAACTTAACCATTGGTTCATGGTGGTTGATCCGGCCACTATGGTGACTTTCCTAAGTTAGCGGTCTTATCCGAATATTATGACATTACAACTAACTTGGCCATTGGTCCATGGTGGTCGATTTGACTATTATGGTACATTTTGTCTTTAAAATGTGCCTCGTTGGATTGAAGGAGAAATGAGTATTTAAACTTCCTTTGACCCCGACTTCTAAGCGATGTAAGATTATTGGGTGTACCGGAACACAAGCCCCCTAGTTGAGGCTAGAATGAGGGTTCATCCCCCAATGGAGGGCTAAGGTAAATGGTTTTCATTTTTCACAAAGGTGGCACCAATGTTCTGAACCCAAGTCCGAGGAGATAGCATCGTTCTGTACCTAGAATTCACGAATTCAACTCAAACAACAATCTTTTACATACAAGACTTATTCCAATCAGTATTTTTAACAAGTATACAACCTCAGATTACACAAGAACACATTAAATCACACCAAAGATCAAATTGCTTGGTTTTCTTGAGTTTTTAAAGAGTTTCAAAGAGAGTGAGATGAGGAAAAGAGAAATGCACAACTGTTTTTATACTGGTTCACTCAATCACAATCACAGAGCTACATCTAGTTTACCAGAAAAACCTAAGCCTGGTTTCCACTATATTCAAAAGTTTTACAAATCACACTCCAAGATTACACTTTTGAACAACAAAACTCACAAGATTTTTGACTCACAAAAAATATAGACACACACCCTACAAGAATCACACTTACAGACCTAAAATCACATCAGGCAAACCAACCAAAGGCACAAGAACATCCAAACCTGATGGTGGCTATCCCTAGCCAACCATACATGTGTTCTTCAAGCTACTCACAAGCCAAAATGCCTCCAAGATCAACCAAGATCAACCAAGATCTTCAAAACACGAGTTGCAGCTGTGTATTGCAGAGAAAGCTTTTCCAGAGAAGAATGACAAAATTTCGTGCACAAAAACTCATATTCGCACCTCTGCTCGCAAAAACAATGCTTATATAGTCTAGTTTAAGTGAAAACAGTCGATTGAATTTTTCGTACAGTTAGCTGATTTCACCTGACTTAAGTGAAATTAGTCGATTGAAAAATAATTCAACTGACTGAATACATTCATATCAGAAACTATATACAACAAGCCTTTTAACTTGTTAAAACCCATTTTAACAGATTAAAATAGACACACTAAGGCACACAAGACATCTAACCTATGTCATATAGCCTACCAACAAGATATAACACTAACATATTACATTCAACATGTTATTTACAGATTTAACACACTAGAACTTAATCTTCAAGAATCTTCATCAATCTTCATCAAACACTTAAGATCTTCATGCACATGGCTTTATCAATTCTTTGCTTCAAGCTTGCTTGTGCCAACACTTTGGATCTGGCAATAATAATGTATTTTGCATCGGGTAGGTTCATAAGCCTCTCGAGCTTGAAGGTTAATAACTTTTACAGGTAATCAAAGGTCTACAAATCAACCAAGTTTAAGTCATAATAATGAAATTCAAACATAATGAAAAACAATGAAAGGGATGAAGGATTAGGGATTGCTTCCAAATCATGCTTAGTCTTCTTAAGCATGTGTCTCCATCCTTGTTTGGGGTTAAGACTTCATCAAGCTTTCACCTTGCTCTTGTAATTGGATGATGACTCATAGGCCTACAACCTCATTTCTTTCAATTTGTTGATTTATAGCTTCTTCTTTTACCCTACAAATTTTAGATCAAAATTTAAGGCTTTCATGGCCCATAATGCCTTATGCTCTAACTCCACTAGTATGTGAAAGCTTTAACATGTACTAATTGAAATAGAGTTGGTCCAATGGAGGTCTTGGATGCACTTTTATATGCACATACTATCTCATCAATCTTCAAGGAAGAGTCTCTTCTAGAACTTGTGACAATTTTTTCCAGAATCATCTTAAGCTCACTTTTAGAGACCTCTGTCTGGCCATTAGTTTGAGGGTGATCAGGAGTTACAAGTTTATGCTTCAGTTTATAGTGTTCTAACACCCTCCTTAGCTACTCATTGCAGAATTGAGTACCACCATCACTGATGAGTATTCTTGGTACATAATATGTTATTCAAGGAATTTAATCATTGTTCAAGAGCCATCTGTTTTTACAACAATACCTTCAACCCATTTTGACACATAGTCCACTACCACCAAGATGTATTCTTTTGAATAAGACATTTATAGTGGTCCTACAAAGTATATTCCCCAACAATAAAATATTTCTAATTTAATTATACTTTGTAGGGGAAGGACATTTCTCTTTGAAATTCCCCCAGCTCGTTGACACTTATCACAATTCTTGTATTGTCTATAAGCATCTCTAAAGATAAAGGGCCAATAAAAACCGGATCGTAACACTTTCATTATTGTTCTTTCTCCACTTTAATGACCTCCATAAGGCAAGTTATGGTAATGCCACAATACATCCTTGATCTCCTCACCAAATATATATCTTCTTAATAGTCCATCAACACCAGTTTGGAATAAGTGAGGATCATTCCAACTGAATTGGTTAGCAACCATAAACAACTTCCTTTAATGCCAATTCTATTCTTCTATAATTACTCCAGTCTCCTTAAAAAAATTTACTATGTCAGCAAACCAAGGTATCACTTGTATTGGAAATAACTTCTCATTAGGAAATTCTTCTAAAATTTCTCCTTCATGGTTGGTGACATTTTAATTAGAAAACCTTGGTAGGTGGTCTACAACTAGGTTATCACTTCCCATTTTATCTTTGTTGGCCAAATCCAATTCTTATAGAAGAAAGATCCACCAAATCAATCTTGACTTGGAATCACTTTTAGTCAAGAGGTACTTGATAATCGCATGATCAAGTGTAAACTATGATTGATGATCCTAAGAGGTAGGCACCGTAAGACTCGTGAAATTTAATTAATTAATTAATAAATGCGGGCAGTGAGAGCCTTTATGGCATTTAATTCTGACATGTACAACGTGGAAAAATACTAGCTCAAATGGTTGAGAGTACTTAGTTGTGTGAAAGGACTTGGGTTCAAGTCCTATGTATGTCATTTTTGTGTTATTTAATTTATTATTATTTTAATAATGTGCTGGATCATGATGAGTGATAACATAATCATAGAATTATATGAATTATCACGAAACATGAATTGGTTAAATGATTGTGCGTTGATTTGGACATTAGCATGATTATGGGTTCAAATCTTGGTATAATCAAAATTAAGCTTTCTTTTTGCTGAACTTATCTTTGGCATGAATGGGAAAGGACAAAGAAATTAAAAGTGGGTGTAATGTTAATTTTCGTTTTATCCATTAAACCAATTAAAAGTGTAATTGAAATTGGGATTAAAGGCAAAACTAATGAGAGAGAAGCTTTCTAAAGTTAGAACAATAAGTTGTGCTAAAATTTTTGTGTGAGGGTGAATTTGGAGATCAATTGGAGAGGATTAGAGTTGATCAAAGGGAGGTATTACCATCAACAAGGAACTATAGTATTGCAATTTTAAGCAAGGGAATCCAGGTTAGGAGAGCTAGAACTCGCTACTTCTGTGTGTTAAGTTTAATTGTTTTATGAATAGCTTGTATATGTATGAATCATTTTTTGTCACGTTGAAATTCTAGGTTTCTGAAAATTTTCCAGAAACTGCCTAGTGGGCATTCAAAGCCGTCAGGCGACTTATGTTATTTTTGTATTGTTTCTAGGTTCCAGAGATGGAACCGCATGGCGGCACGAGTCTATCCGCCAAGCGATGCTTGGTGGCTAACCTAGTTTCTGGGTTTCGGCATGAACTACATGGTGGTGATGAAAACCCGCCAGGCAACGCGAACCAATTTTGGTTCGATTTTGATGTTTTGGGTGTTTTGGACGATTCTAATCGGGGAAAAAGGTTGTTCTAATTGTGTGAGAATGATTACATGCTATATTTCATTGAATTATACATGCTTAGGGGTTAAATTCGATGAAAATCTCATGAATGTCGTCTTAGGGTTTGTGAATTTGGGACTTTAGAGTTGGACCAACTTGAATGGGAATATCAATGGAATTTCGTGTGATTAAAAGTTTTAGGGATGAATTGTAAACCTAAACACTTGAGTGGTGAGTATTAAGTCAAAAATTGAGGGAAATCGGAATAGATGGGTTGGTTGAGGTTTTCACAAGTGTAGAGAAGAATCCTGGATTGCCCAGGACTGAAGCACCGCCTGACGACAGGCTATGTGCCGCCAGGCGCCAGCGAAGAGGCAAGTGGTACTACGTGGTTTTTGGTACAATTGTGAGTTTGGGTCTCTAGGGAAGTAGAATTAGTTATGAGCAAATCATGGGACATGGGACAGAGGATGAGGATGGTCTATTCATGATATAGCTGTATGTATTAACTAGGGGTTAATTGAGATTTGGGAGAATTGTGATAATAACAACATTGTCGTGAAGACATAAGAAACTTAGAGTTCTGTTGGATTGGAAGGTGTCATGCACTTAGGAACTAGAGTGCCAAACGCAGATTGCATCAGTTCATAAAGAAATGATAATAGTGAATACTTGAGATGCCTATACGATGACATATAGGGAATGAATGTATACATGAGGAGTTATGACAACTAGAAATCATTGTTGATAGTAATCAACTAAGTTATAGAACTCTAAATGAGTGACCATGTGGGTAGTGTTTGTGTAATTGTGCTTGAACACAAACCAGAACTAGAACTGTGCGTGTACTGGTTAACGCCTGGTGGTAAAATCGGCACCGCCAGGCAATAGCGTCAATCATAGTGGGCTCCTGGAACGCGTGCACTTGGCGGTGAGTGAGGTCCCACCAGGCGATGTCTATAGTGTTAGTGTGCTCGAGGCGCTTAGCGCCTGACGGTACGTGTCTCCCACTAGGCGGTCTAAAAGCCTGATGCGCCTAGCGACTCGTGAGCTGCGCCAGGCGATACTGTTGAGGCAAATGTGCTTTGCTTACTTTGGATGTGCGTGGTTTACAAGGCTTTGGTGATACTTCAAAGCTTTGCTTGCTGGTGTTCCTTGAGTTGTGGCTCGGAACGTATCTCTCGAGTTGTGGCTCGGAACAAGGGGTTAAGCACATGACATTCCTTGAGTTGTGGCTCAAAATGACGGATGAACATGAGGGACTCTTGAGTTGTGGCTCGGGTCAGCGAGTGTTACCGGTGTGAGTGTGCACGTTGTAACGTGTACGGATGGGTCCAATTAGATTACCGTCCTCAGTATTAAGCTTACAGTTTGGTAGTCTTGGGACGTTACGAATGTTATTCGTATTGGGAACTCCACTTGGCGTTACAGAGTACGGTCTGTAGCATGGTTTCCCACACGTGCTCTACCAGTTGTGGCTGTAGGTGTGGCAGCAAGACATCACGAGGTACTCATCAGAAGATGTAGAACACGGTTAACATGGTGGTGGCCATGTGGTATAGAATCAAAGGATGGATTTCCTTTGGTGTGTTTGTGATATATATATATATATATATATATATATATATATATATATATATATATATATATATATATGATTGTTTATATGATTATTTTATTATTAGCTCACCCTATGTGCTTGCTTTTGGCGATGATCGTGTACACGTGAGCAAATGATGTTGCAGGTGGATCTGGTAAGGCATAGAGCCGGAGCCGGGCTAGTTGGGAGAGGATTTTCTTAGAGTTTTATTATTTTCCATAATTTAAGGAATTGTGTAAACATTTGGAATATTGAACATGATTTTTATATTTGAATTTTATAACATATGAAATTGAGATATTCCACGATGAAATAAAGTTTTAAATTTCCCGTGTTTTTGGGAAATGGTGTTTTAATAAATGACGCTGATGTATTAATTCTTTATTTTTATTATTTAAATTCGTAATATCTGGTCGGGATGTTACAGGCACAAAACTTTTCCAATCCATGCATTATAACTAGAAGCTTTTTTTCAATTGTAAGTTTATTTGAGCTTTATTGGGCATTTTACTAACATAAAAGTGTGTTTGGATAGAGTATTTTAATGAAGCAATTCATTTTTTTGAAGAATTTAGATTTCTTTGTAATGAAATGCTTTGTTTGGATACATAAATTAAAAAGCATTTCAAATGTAAGCCTTTTTTTGAGGGATTTCAATTAGCTAAATTAGTAGAAATTAAAATACCTTCAAAATAGGTGGAATTTGAAATTCTTCTCACTCAACCTCACATTCTAGACTCTCTAGTAGGCCCGATGACACAAATGAGGCTGACGATCCAAACGGGTCTGACGACCCGAACGGGCTCGATGACCCAGACGGGCCCGACTACCCGAATGAGCTCAACGATCTACATGGGTCCGACGACCCAAACGAGCCCGACGACCCAGACAAGTTCCACGACCCGAATGAGCTCGATGAACCAGACAGGCCCGACGACCTAAACGGGTTCGTCGACCCAGGCAAACCCAACGACCCAAACGAGCCCGATAATCTAGACGGGCCCCACGACCCAGACGGGTCCGACGACTCGAACGGGCCTTACGACCAGAACGAGCCAGATGACCCAGAATGGCCCGACGAATCGGATGGGGCAGACTATCCGGACAAGACTAATGATCTGACGGGCCCGACAATCCAGACGGGTCCGACGACCCGAACAAGCCCGACGATCCATACGAGCTTGACGACCCAGATGAGCTTGATGACCCGGACGAGCCCTACGACACGGACTAGCCCGACGACCCGAAGATGCTCTTCCAAACCGTCGGGCCCGACGACCCGGACGGGCCTGACAACTTGGACGGGTCTGACGACCTAGATAGGCTCGACGACCCGGACTGACCCTTCCAAACTGTCAAGCCCGACATTGAAATGTAAGGTATTTTAATTTTCTTATCCAAACAAATTATTTAAAAAATGAATGAAATTTAATTGCAAGCAATTCAAATGCAAAGTATTTCAATTTCTAAGCATTGTTGAAATGTTTCATCCAAACATAAGGTTAGACTCCTTCAACAGTAAATTTCTAAAAGGTTAAAATTTTTAGAGGAATCCTTTATAAATCTACTTTAAAATCCACCATGACCTAGGAATTCTAATTCCTCTAATATTGGTTGGAGGAGGAAGCTTGGATATTACCTCGACCTGGGCTGGATCAACCTTTATGCCTTAGAAATTTTGTGACCAAGCACAATTCCTTCTTTCACCATAAAATGGCATATTTCCATTTAAAGACAAAATTTTTCTCTACATATCTCCTCAGAACTACGTTAAGATTCTCCAAGCATGACTCAATTGATGATCCAAAAATTGAGAAGTCATGCCTGGAGATTTCTATTCTTTTTTTCACCAAATATGAAAAGATGGCAAACATGATCTTTAGAATATGGTTGGAACGTTGCATAACCCAAATGACATTTTTCTATAAGCAAACACTCAAAATAGATAGGTGAATTATGTCTTTTCTTGACCTTGTGGATCCATTACTATTTAATTATAACTAGAGTATTCATCCAAGAAGCAATAATAAGCTTGACTAGCTAACCTCCTCAATGTTTGGTCCATGAAAGGAAAGGGAAAGTGATCCTTTCTAATTGATTGATTAACTTTCTATAATCAATACCCATTCTCCATCCATTGTGGCAGAGTATTATGGATGCACGGGGTGCCTTGGCACCCCCAAAAATTTTGAAATTTATTTTACCATAGATATTTTGATTTTTTTTTATTATAGATATTAGTATTTTGATTTTATTTTTTTATAAATATTAAATCAAATATTTTATTTCCTTTATAAACATAATAATTAATACTAATAAATAATAAAATATAAAATCAAATATAATAAAAAATAAAGATTAAAAAGATTTATCAAGATATTTTATATTATTTGTTTTCATTATAAATTGTGTTTTTCATAAATTGTTCTCATATTTCATTCTCATTTGTTTTCTTTTATTTCTGAAAAGAAAAAGATCTATTATTTTTTCTCTTATTTCTCCTTTATTCTCTTCCATCCTCGAGGAAGAAAAGAAGAAGGTAATTCTTTCGTCTCATTTGATAGTGAAATATTAATTCAATAATTTATTTAATGAGCCACTTTTATATGTTTATGCCTTGAATTTCTTACACATTGTTCTCATCTTCCATTCTTATCTATTTTCTTTTGTTTCTGAAGAGAAAAAGATCAATTATTTTTGCTTTCATCTCTCAACTGTTCTCTTCCATCCTCGAAGAAATAAAGAAGGTAATTCTCTATTGTCTCATTTGATAGTGAAATATTAATTCAATAATTTATTTAATGAGCCACTTTTATATGTTTATGCCTTGAATTTCTTACAAATTGTTCTCATCTTCCATTCTTACCTATTTTCTTTTGTTTCTAAAGAGAAAAAGATCAATTATTTTTGCTTTCATCTCTCAATTGTTCTCTTCCATCCTCGAAGAAATAAAGAAGGTAATTCTCTTTTGTCTCACTTGATAGTGAAATATTAGTTTAATAATTTATTTAATGAGCCTCTTTTATATTAATTTTTTATTTTATCAACATAGAAGAAAAAAATGATTGTACTGTGTGTTTTTTATAATTGGATTTTAAGTGTGGTTTGATTATCATCGAATTTTATTTTGGTATTTATGTCTCTCAATTTTTTATTAAATTATGATAAATCATTTTTTAGTATTTTTTTAAAATAGGTATATTGATGAAGAATAAAAGAATAGATTCATTTTTTAAAAGTGATAAAAGGGAAGCTACCCGTGAAGATGAAAACAGGACAAATTCA